>LWDU01040666.1_pt1 | contig 13363 bp, 12 predicted proteins | sample 727161 | NCBI WGS metagenome assembly LWDU01 (sample SAMN04566230, study PRJNA314399) | hydrothermal vent metagenome | isolation source: deep sea hydrothermal plume seawater | place: Mexico: Gulf of California, Guaymas Basin | collected 2004-07-11 | reverse complement strand
CCGAAAGCGGCGAAGTGCAGCACTTTGTCCATCCCCGTCGGACGCGAAAAATCTATCGGGAGGTGGGAAGCGATCGTCATTGCAACACAGTAGAATAGGAGGACGCTCAGCGAACCGGCCCAACGAATCCACTGGGAATGACCGGGATTCGAAATCGTTGGGAGTCGTTTTGTTGTTTCGTACACTGTCATCCGTGACACCGCTGACGGACCTGATTGGAAGAATCCATTCACACCATCGACCGCTGGACAATCCGCGTCCGTGTCGCATCGTGTGTAACGTCGGCTAGAACCAATTTCGAGGGCGGATTCTAGGGAGACCGTACCATCGTATTGTCCGACACACCCACTTTCTATTCGAATGCCTCCATCCAACATCAGACTCTCCGTGGTTCTCATCGCGGCGATGGGTATCCTCTGCATTCTTGGGACCACGATCGGCGCTGCGGAACCGGACGACAAAAAGAAGACGGAGCCCAAATGGACCGAGCTCTTTGATGGAAAGACCTTGAAAGGGTGGGAGAAAACCAACTTCGGTGGCGAAGGTGAAGTGACCGTCGAGGACGGGACAATCGTGATGGAATTTGGGGGCCCGCTGACCGGTGTTCACTACAAGGGCAAAGAAAAGCTGCCGACGATGAATTACGAATTGTCGCTCGACGCCATGAAAGCCGATGGAGAGGATTTTTTCTGCGGGTTGACATTCCCGGTAGAGAAGTCGTTTTGCAGTCTGATCGTCGGCGGGTGGGCAGGGGGAATTGTGGGAATTTCCAGCATCGATGGTCAAGATGCTTCCGAAAATGAGACCACTGAGTTTCGGAATTTCAAGAAGAAGAAATGGTACCACGTCCGCGTGAAGGTAACGCCCGGTAAGCTCGAGGCCTGGATCGACAAAGAGAAGGTCGTCGATGTGATCGTCAAAGATCGTAAGCTGGACGTCCGTCCCGAGGTCGATCTGTCCAAGCCAATCGGAATTTGTGCGTTTGAAACACGTGCCAAATTGCGGAATATTCGTATTCGCAAACTTCCTCCAGCTGACGACAAACCGTCCAAGGACCTCAAGGACTCGAAATGATCTCGTTTGAGGACCTGCAGCCGTCTTCGGGTGGTCGTGTTCACGCGGACTTTATGAACCTCGCACTGCAGCAAGCGCAGGCAGCGGCGGCAGCGGACGAAGTGCCGGTCGGAGCTGTGATTGTCCACCAGGAACGCGTCGTCGCAGCAGCACACAATCAGCGAGAGATGCTACGAGATCCGACGGCACATGCCGAAATGATCGCCATTACTCAGGCGGCAGAGTCTCTCAAAAGCTGGCGACTTGAAGAGTGCATCCTCTATGTAACACTCGAACCGTGTCCGATGTGCGCCGGTGCCATTCTTCAGGCGCGCGTGCCAACGCTTGTCTACGGTGCCTGTGATCCCAAAGCGGGTGCAGTCGACTCTCTCTACCACTTGCTGGATGACGAACGGTTGAACCACCGTGTCAAGACGATTGGCGGTGTGCTGGCAGACCCATGTGGTCAAATCCTGACGGAGTTCTTTCAAAGGCAACGAATGAAGGGCAAGAAATAAAAAACGCGTTGCATAACAACGCGTTTTTTCTTGTTCGATGTATTTGTTCCCGTCTACAGCTCGAAGTCCTTAGCCTTTAGCTGGTACCGAGGAGTCGGCTGGTCGGATCGTCGAGTATTGGGGGCGAGCAGCGACTGGTAAACGTGATATTGCATGTCTTCGCTAACGCTAATCACACGCCCACCCAGGAAGCCCATGTTAACCGTACCTGGATGGTACGACGTCGGTCTCGCGTGACCTGCATGCTGAATCAACAATGTGTCCAGCAGACCGTTGATCTTGCAAATCGGCAGTGGCAGGTCGATGACATAAGTGGCCGGAACTGGTGTCGTCGTCCCGGGATCGCCACCCTTGTCCTGGATCTGATTGTGATCGACGGTGTAGAGATAACCCATGCCATTGATCAAACGCGCCGGTAGGTCGGAATCCTGCGGGTTTGATGGAGCAGCAAATTGAGTTGTCGAACAAGCGTTCCACGGGCCGGTCTGCAAACTCTCCGAGAAAAGGACCGTGTTCGTGGTCCCGTCGTAAATGTCCTGTTCGTTGACGTTCCAGTCAACACCAAGCCTTCTGGCAGCCCAACGATCCGTGGCCACTGTGTTTTGAGCACGCATGCTGGCACGCCACACGTTCAAGCCCTTGGGATGCACATTGGTGACGTCATCGTAGGGGGCCGGATTGGCAAAATCTGACCAATTCGGATCGTCGCCGGGCAGGAAACCAACATTGATGGGATAGGCGTTCGTCGGAAGCGTTCGGTCCGGAGAACCGATCGACGGACAATGCAGAATCTCCATGAATGGAGCTTCCGGAATCGCAACAGCCGGATCGCGCCATTCGTCATACAACGGGTTGTTGTCGAGAAACGGCAGCAGCTCGACGTACGCAGAAACACGGCGATAGTTTACCCCCCACGGCAGTGGGTTCGTGTACCCCGGATAGCGGTTCTTCGACGACTCAAGATTCTGCGCCGCCAAAACCAGCTGCCGGATGTTGTTCCTGCATGTATTCCCACGTGCGGCTTCTCGTGCGGCTTGCACCGCCGGCAACAACAACGCCATAAGCATGCCGATGATGGTGATAACCACGAGAAGCTCAACTAGCGTGAAGCCTCTTCGTCTTGTCCTGGCCATGTCTGATTTCTCCCGTAGAGAAGCTCGAAAAGATGGTGAAAGTTGGAGAATGGCAATACGTATTGTCACAGATGCGCGGGCACCCGTCCAGCAATTTTACCGTTTTTCCCTATCTTGAACTGACGGTCGCACTCGGCACCGCCTTTGCCTTGCCTGGTGTAAGTGCATCATTATGAATGACTTACGAGCGTTTCGATCGCACGTCTGATCAAGAGTTCGGCTCAGTAGTGTACTACTTTTCTTCGCGTTTCCGATGCAGGTACAAATCTGATCTTTCTCAAGGTAACTCGACTCGCAACATGTGGTGAAGCGGGAACTCTCGCCATCCCTCGATGACGCTTCGGGTTACGTCTTTCTCAAGGTAACTCGACGCGCAATAAGCCCTCGCTAGCTGGCTCGACTCGTAAACCGATAGGTGACTTTCGCTGCCGTTTGAATCCTCGTACCCTAATACCTGTTTGTGTTGGACTAGAACCCCTTCGAATCACCGATTCTCCATGCGTCAGATTTATCTGGATTACAACGCCACGACGCCGATCGCGCCGAGTGTCCGCGAGGCGATGCAGCCATTTTTTGTCGAGCATTTTGGGAATCCATCCAGCAGTCACATTCTGGGGCGAGCGTGCCTCGAGTCTCTGGAGGACGCTCGCTCGCAAGTGGCGTCGCTCCTGGGAGCCGACGTCGACGAGATCATCTTCACGTCTGGCGGAACCGAGAGTAACAACCTCGCCATCCTAGGGACCTTGTTCCGCAACGCGCCGATCCTCGATGGGCACCTGATTATTTCGAACCTGGAGCATCCAGCGGTTACCGCGCCAGCCGAATACGCGGCCAAATGGGGCATCGACGTCACGATCGTGGAATGCGGCCCGGACGGCGTCGTTTCCGTCGAGTCATTTGCAGAAGCGTTGCGACCCGACACTCGGCTCGTCAGCATCATGCATGCCAACAATGAGTTGGGCACGATTCAGCCCATCAGAGAAATCGGTGAGCTCTGTCGCTCGCGGGATATAGTGTTCCACACCGATGCAGCACAGTCCGCCGGGAAGATCCCGACGAATGTCGACGAATTACAAGTCGATTTGCTCTCGATTGCCGGTCACAAATTGTACGCCCCCAAGGGTGTCGGCGCACTGTATGTGCGCCGCGACGTGGCGATTGATCCGGTCCTGCACGGGGCAGGCCATGAAATGGGTCTCCGCCCCGGTACGGAAAACGTCCCCTATATCGTGGGTCTGGGGCGCGCGGCAAAGCTCGCTCACGTCGGTTTGGACGAAAACGCGGCGCGAATGGGTCAGCTTCGAGACCGACTCTGGAACAAACTCCATAGTGGCAGCGACAATGCCATTGTGCAGAACGTGGCCGCCGTCGAATGCCTTCCCAACACGCTTAGTGCTCGCTTCCCTAACGTGTCAGCTGCCGAGATGTTACAACGGCATTCGGATCTTTGCGCTTCCACAGCGTCGGCATGCCACAGTGGTGACATTGCGGTGTCGCCAACACTCGCCGCCATCGGGCTAGATGCGGAACAAGCAAGGGGTGTGATGCGGTTGAGTGTCGGTCGGTACACGACCGAAACCGAAGTGGATCAAGCCGCCGAGCTATTGCTCGAAGCTTGGGAATCGCTGCGCCGCTGAACGGGACGTGAACTCGCGCATGGTCGAACAAACTCGGCAATCCACCGGAATTCCTGCACTCGATAAACATCTCGGAGGCGGGCTCGTTCCCGGCACTTCGGCGGTGATCGTCGGGGCAACTGGCATCGGCAAGACGCAAGCCGGGCTGCAATTTCTTCACGCCGGAAAGCAGGCCGAAGGCCAGCGGGGCGTCATCTTTGACATGTGCAGCCGTGGCGACTCGCAAAATCACTCCGACTACGCCCAACGCATGTTCGGCTGGCAGATGCGAAAAGCTGACCCGTCGATCGTCCCGAACCTCAGCCAGTTCTTCGACGCTCCATCGCTCGGTGACTACCTGCGTCTCTTCGAACACTCCGGTCGACGAGTCACACGTCAAGACCTCGAATGGGACGAGTGGCGACACTGGCAGATCGAGCTCAACGCGAAACTGCGGACTGCGGTCGCCTTTCTGTACGGCAACTTCGTCTCCGGACGGCGACGCGTCGTCGTCGATGGTATCGAACCGGTGGACACTCCGCACGACTCAATACAACTGCAACTCTACGAGTACATCTACCATCAAGTGCTTCGCAAGGAGGCCAATTGGGTTGCCCGCGACTTGTTCCGTGAAAGTTATCGAGCTAATGAATCCACGATTGCAGACCACACATACGATCCGGCCGGCATATCCTGCATGCTTTTGTACACCAGCCGTGAGTCCATGCTTGAAGAGTTGATCGCTCGACCTCTCGATGAGGGAGACATGCTATCCAATGCCAATACCGTCATTTTGATGGGAAAGATCCGTGACGGCATGAGCGTCAAGAAAGCCCTCTACGTGGCAAAACACCGAGGGAGCGCGTGTTCCGATCAAATCCTGACGTTCACCATTGACGACCGTGGTATCCGCCTCGACTGATCCGTCAAGTGCCGGAGTTTGGTTCGCCAATGCCACGCAAATACTCGGCCAAGCGAGCCTGCAGGTCGAGCAGCATCTGCCATTGCGAAAAATCGATCGATACGCGAGGCATTGAGCTGACAGCCGGCTCGCCTTCGACCGCGTTGAGCAAATGACGAATGCGAACATGGAGATACTCCAACAGCTCAGTCAACTGAGCCGCCTGACCGGGTGTTAGCCGAGTCGGAAGCGTGGGAGGCTGTTGGGAGTGCAGCGGAACAGGCAATGCGGCTGGCGACGGAACACCGAGATCAAAATCGAGCGATGAGTCGGAGACCTCGGAGGGATCGGAGGGATCCACCGTACGCTGCGACACCTCGGCACCAGCCAGCCACCGCAATCGCTCCTCAATCTGCTCACGCGTCCCCAACAGGAGGATAGAGCGTCCCAGCGTGATCATGTCGCCGTGGCGGAGTATCCGCAACTGAACGTCTTCGCCGTTGACCTTCGTCCCGTTGGTACTCTCTAGGTCCGTCAATACAACCTGATCGTGATCGTCCTGAACCTTGATGTGGAAACGACTTATTCGATCATCATTGAGTTGGATAGAGTTTCCTTCCTCACGACCGATCGAAATAGGAGTTTCGCGTTCGTAGACCCGTCCCCGGTCGGCGCCGTCAATAACGCGCAGTGTTATTTGGGCCATTTACCTTCTCGAGTGAGCATGGTGTGCGGGCATTCCTGGTGCGCCGCAACCTGTATCTTGCCGTTCGAACTCCCGCCGAAACCGACCTCCTGCCTTTTTCATCATGCAGTAGTTGCACCAGACAAGCAAGTGCGAGTGCTATTTTCCGGCGTTTCTGGCAAAGTTGGCGCCCCATAATCCATACGGTCGTGACGAATTCACGCCGTCCAAAAGGGGGGATTCGCTGGGCATTGCAAGCCGAAGGTCTTTTGCTTATCTTTGCAAACTCAAATGAAACACGCGCCCGTGGCGCAATTGGATAGCGCATCGGTCTTCGGAACCGAGGGTTGTAGGTTCGAATCCTACCGGGCGTGCTTCTTCTTCCGCACCTCTGCGATCGCCGGCATTTCCATCGGCAAGACCCGCGTCAACAGCTGCAATTCCCCCCGCCCAAGTGCGTCTTCGGCCAGTTGGATGTACTTGGAGTCCTGCGTGGCATCGAACGCCCTCTTATATGTGACACTTAGCGCTGTGAAGTTGAACGTGTCGTCCGGCTCCAATTCGCAGGCACGACGGCCACTGGCAACCGCTTCGTCGTGCTCGCCGAGCAGTCCATGAACGACGGCCAAAGCCAGATGGGACAGCACATGAGATTCATCTGCAGCCAGCACTTCTCGATATTTCACGACCGCCTCGGCGTACTTTCCCTCTTTGCGTAATCGCTCGCCCTCGATGAAAATTGCCGCCGTCATATCGCTGGCTCCTCGTTCGGACTCTGTTGCGGAGATCGTGACTTTCCCCTGTTCGCTCAGTCTACAATGCTCGCAGCGAGAACCGAACGGGGCTATATCAGCGAACCGATCGGCAATCACAAAATACTTCGATTTGGGGGTCTCGTTACAAAATCGAGGTTGACACAAACGCCAAAAATCGAGACCTTTGCGCAACTTAATCATGCCGTGCGAAACGGATGTCGCCGGCGTGCCAGCGGATATGACCCTGCACGCACGATATCGTCGCATTTTGCTTGCCCAAATGGATGAACACGTGTCCTCAATTCACCCTACTGCAGTGGTCAGTCCGGAAGCTCACATTGGCGATGATGTTAATATCGGCCCGTTTTGTGTGATCGAGCCCGACGTGGAAATCGCGGACGGTTGCCACCTGAATGCCAATGTTACCATCAAATCTGGGTCCCATATTGGCCCTGAGAACATCTTTTGCGAGGGCTCTGTCATTGGCGGCCTACCGCAACATCTTCGAATGCCAGAATCCGTCGGGGATCTTTGGATCGGGGCGGGGAACATTATCCGCGAACACGTGACGATCAACCGAGGTTTGGGGGCCGGCGAAAGCACCCGGATTGGCAACGAAAACATGCTCATGGTCGGTGTGCACATCGCCCATGATTGTGTGGTCGGCAACCACGTCCTGATGACGAACAATGTCCTACTTGCCGGACACGTGTTGGTCGAGGACCATGCGTACCTTGGTGGGGCGGCCGCGGTACATCAGTTCTGTCGAATCGGTTGTTACGCGATGATTGGCGGAATGTCTCGACTCATCAAGGACGCACCTCCATTCGTGACCGTGGACGGAGCCACCAGCCGTGTCGTCGGATTGAACACCGTGGGCCTACGACGCAACGGTTTCGACACCCCGCTCATACGTCAATTGAAAGCCGCCTACCGGGTCCTGTATCGCAACGATCTCGCCCTTGAGGAAGCCCTTGACAAACTCGAAGTGGACTTCCAGGAGGAACCCGTCGCTCATTTTCATCGCTTCCTCCGCTGCTCTCAGCGAGGCATCACCGCCGAGCGGCGACCTCGCCACGACGACGAGACCTTCCGAATAGCCGACTTCCGTGAAGACGACGACGATTTCCAACGTAGAGCCGTTTAGACTCGGGTTATCACATCGTTGCCAGGCAATGCGAATGTGAGCCGCAGACGCTAGCCTCGGGTTTTTGCTAGATCACGCGGTGCTAACGACAACACCCGACGTCACACATTCGCGGGCCTCTAGCTATTACGCAGCGCAGCTTGAGCAGCCGCCAAGCGGGCGATCGGAACGCGGAACGGTGAACAACTCACGTAGTCCAGGCCGACACGGTGGCAAAAGTCGATCGACGCTGGATCACCGCCGTGCTCTCCGCAAATCCCCACCTTGAGGTTGGGCCGAGTTGAACGACCTTTTTCCACGCCCATTTCGACAAGTTGGCCGACGCCGGTTTGATCGAGCGACTCGAAAGGATCGCATTCCAATAGTTCGTGCCGTAGGTAATCACCCAAAAACGTCCCCACATCGTCGCGGCTATAGCCAAACGTCATCTGTGTGAGGTCATTGGTACCAAAACTGAAAAAGTCGGCGTGAACGGCAACTTGGTCCGCTGTGAGCGCGGCGCGGGGGATTTCGATCATCGTGCCGATCAGGATATCGAGCGACCCTTTGAAGTCCTTCGCCTTGACCACTCGCTCGATCACTTGTTCCGCTTTCTCGCGAAGCAGATCGAGTTCATTCGATACGCCGACCATCGAGCGTCGATCCGTTTCCTCTTGCAAGCAATCGCCGCCTCGACGATGGCCTGGACCTGCATTTCCAGGATTTCCGGGTAGGTGATGCTCAAACGGCACCCACGGTGGCCTAACATCGGATTGGATTCATGCAACTGGGCGACGCGCGCCTTCACAGCAGCTGGTTTGATCCCCAGCCGGTCGGCCATCTCCTTCTGGGCCTTCGCTTCGTGCGGCAGGAATTCGTGCAGCGGTGGATCCAGTAGTCGGATGGTTACCGGCAGTCCCTTCATCTTGGTGAAGATGCCGATGAAGTCCTTGCGTTGGAATGGCAGTAGTTTCTTGAGAGCAACCCGACGGCTAGCCTGGGTTTCAGCGAGGATCATTTCTCGCATGGCCGTAATACGATCGTCCTGGAAGAACATGTGTTCTGTCCGACAGAGGCCAATGCCCTCGGCGCCAAAGTCACGCGCTCGTCCCGCATCTGCTGGTGTATCAGCATTGGTGCGAATTCCGAGCGTGCGGTACTTGTCCGCCCATTTCATCACCTTCGCGAAGTCGCCGGAAAGGGCAGGCTGGATGGTGGCCATCGACCCGGAAAACACTTCCCCCGTACCACCATCGATTGAGATCGTGTCTTTGTGAGTGTACGTCTTACCATTGACGACCATCTTCCTCGTCTTCGCGTTGATCGTGATCTGGCCGGCACCCACAACACAACAACGTCCCCAACCACGAGCGACAACCGCCGCGTGGCTCGTCTTGCCACCCGTGCTCGTCAAAATGCCGATGGCACTATGCATGCCATCGATATCTTCTGGGCTGGTTTCGTTGCGCACTAAGATCACTTTTTCGCCGGCGTTTGTCCGTTCGACCGACTCCTCAGCACTAAAGGCCAGTTTCCCTACGGCAGCGCCAGGTGAAGCTGCCAACCCTCGCGTTAGCAAACGGTCCTTGCTGGCCTGTTTCGCCTTCGTGTCGAAACTTGGAAGGAGCAACTGAACCAAGTCGCCAGCCGGTATCCGCAAGATGGCGGTCTTCTCGTCAATCAACTTCTCCTTCACCATGTCACAGGCCATCTTCACAGCGGCAGGGCCCGTCCGCTTTCCGCTTCGAGTTTGCAACATGAAGAGCTCACCACGCTCAATCGTGAACTCGATGTCTTGCATATCCTTGTAATGGGCCTCGAGCGTTTTCTTGATGGCTAGCAACTGCTTGTAGACTCTCTTGTTCCATTTCGTCATTTCGGCAACCGGTTGTGGCGTACGAATCCCAGCCACCACATCTTCGCCCTGAGCATTGATCAAGAACTCACCGTAGAACGCCTTGTCCCCGGTCGAGGGATCTCGAGTGAACGCAACGCCCGTACCACAATCATCACCCATGTTGCCGTAGACCATCGATTGGACGTTGACGGCCGTACCCAATAGGCCACGAATTCCCTCGACTTCTCGGTAGCGAACTGCGCGGTGAGTATTCCAGCTTTGGAACACTGCTTGGATCGCCAGTTCCAATTGTTCGACCGGATTCTGTGGAAACGGGTTTCCCGTGTGCTTTCGATAGACCCGCTTATAGGCATCGCATAGCTCCATCAGGCCCTTGGCCGGCACGTCGGTATCTTGGGCAGCTCGGTACTTGCGTTTGATCTTCGAGAATTCAATCTCAAAGTACTCGTGTTCCATCCCCATCACGACGTCGCCATACATATTGATCAAGCGTCGATAGGCGTCGTAGGCGAATCGTACATTGTCGGTCGCGTTCGCCAGGCCGACGACGGCCTTGTCGTTCAAACCCAGGTTGAGGATGGTGTTCATCATGCCGGGCATCGACACGGCGGCTCCCGAGCGGACGGAAACCAACAGCGGATTCTGGTCATCGCCAAACTTCTTGTTCAGCTCCTTTTCGAGGGTGCGGACGTTTTTCCGAACGCCATCCATCAGTCCGGCCGGCAATTTCTCCCCGTCTGCATAGTATTGGGCACAGACCGCGGTTGTCAGCGTAAAACCCGGAGGAACTGGTAGCCCAATAGCGGTCATTTCAGCTAAGTTGGCACCCTTGCCACCCATCAGCGTCTTGCTGACTCCCCGACCGTCGGTTCGAGTTTTCCCAAAGTAGTAAATCATCTTTCCCGACTTGCTCTTGCCGGTCCGGTTCGTCTTTTTAGCCATCGTCTTACCTTGTGATGTACGTGTAAAATCGCCCGAAAACCCCATTGAGTCGTGTTCCGGACAAGGTCTCGCAAATTTATGTGAATCTGGTCGGAGTCACCAGTTCCTCGCCGTCAACCATCGGGGGTGAACGCCCAATCGTCAGCTTCAATCGGTGCAATACACTTGCGGCGATGATACCGATGGTTCGTGATACAGCTCCCAAGAGCGATCACCGTCTCTCCAACGCCGGGGCCGGACGGCCGCCACAATCATTCTCGCGTCGCCATTGGTTACCCCTAAATTTAGGGGGCACGATTTGGAATTTGTCGTCCAATTAGCATCGTCCAATTAGCATCGTCCAATTAGCATCGTCCAATTAGCATCGCCCAATAGCATCGCCCAATAGCTAGGGGGCCTTGTGGGCCCAGCCGCAAATACGGGGCCAGTCTAACAAATGCCCTTGGGGCGTCAATCGCCAACAAGTGCAGTGGTTGTCGAGAAGAGCCCGGCGGTCCAGAATGAACCGGCCCTCCAAACCTCATCCCCTGTTGACCGATTTGGAATGCCGGACACTGACGCTACCAACGAAAATGAAGACTTCCTGACCTTCGGTGTACTCGCCGAATTGGGGCTGGCTGCGCTGACGTTTCTATTCGCGTGGATGTTAGGAGGACAGCCGCTCGAGGCCTGGATCAACGATTGGCGGGACCCGCTGGTGGCCGTGACCCGCATTGGCATTGGCCTGTTGGCAACACTGCCAATGTTGTTGGTTTACGCCGTCCTGGATCGGCTGCCCCTAGCACCATTGGAGTCGATTCATAAAGCCGTCGAAGATCACCTGCTCCGCCGCCTCGCCAACGCCGATCTCGCCGGGATTGCCGCCCTGGCACTGGCGGCTGGATTTGCTGAAGAGATGCTGTTCCGTGGCTGGCTGCAGCCTCGGATCGCCGACCTGGTTGGCCATCCGTGGGGCGTCTGGGCTGGCATTGGGGTGGCCAGCGTGGCCTTCGGCGTCTGCCATTGGCTCAACTGGGCGTACGCACTCTTGGCGACACTCATCGGTGTTTACCTGGGCTGGCTGGCCGTGTTTTCCAACGGAATCCTAGCCCCAGCAGTAGCCCATACCTCCTACGATTTCATCGTGTTGTGGATCCTTCTGAAACGCAAGTAGGTCACTTTCGCCGAAAGTGACCAGCCTCGGCCAAGCGACCGGCCACCCGCCCACGAGACGGCCGCTCCCTCACTGACGCGTCGGGCTACACAAAAAACAACGGCGGCTGCCGAAGCAACCGCCGTTGGCGATCTACCAGAAATCTCTTCACATGACATTCATGTTTGCTCGATTGCTAGCTTGCGCAATCAGAACAACCGGAGTCACAACCATCGTCGCAGCCACAGCGTCCGAACCAGCGGCCCAACCGTCCACCTCGAGGGCAGCAGTTGACCGTTACCGGAACTTGCTCGCAGACTACGCGAGGAACACAACGCGTCACCGTGACTGGAACCTGCCGAGTGACACATTTGGGCACCTTGATTGTCTTGGTGTAATGAACCGGCTTGCAGACGGTGTACGGAACCTTCCGTGTGCAAGTTTGCGTTTCGTACCGGCAAACAGTGTACGGAACCTGTTTGGTCCGGCACTCTTTCACCATGCGGCACACCTTGTAGGTGCAGACTTTCGTACGCTTTTCCGGAACCATACGGCACACCTTATAGGTGCAGACTTTCGTACGCTTTTCCGGAACCATACGGCACACCTTATAGGTGCAGACCTTCGTACGCTTTTCCGGAACCATACGGCACACCTTATAGGTGCAGACCTTCGTACGCTTTTCCGGAACCATGCGGCACACCTTGTAGGTGCAGACCTTCGTACGCTTTTCCGGAACCATGCGGCACACCTTGTAGGTGCAGACCTTCGTACGCGGTTCGCTGACATAACGACAGACCGTATAGGGAACCGTTTTCTTGACAGTCTTTCGTTCATAGCGGATGCACTGAACGGTCTTTTCCTTCACTTCCGCAACCCAGATCCGCTTGCAAGTCTTCACCGGTGGGCATTGAACTTCAACCGTCTTGCCGGCACCGGGGACATAGACGCAACGACAGCAGCAGGGATCCCATTTCCAGCATCCAGGCTCCTGAACGCATTTCTTTACGACGGGGCCAGGGCGAGTGGTGACCTTGGTTTCCCAATGACCACAGCAGACCTTGACCGTCTTCGTATAGGGAACCGGCGTGCAAATCGTCTCGCAAACTTCGCGATGACGAGTCTCGTAGACCGGCTTGCAGACGTTGTAGCAAATCGTCCGCTGCTTGGTTTCCCAAACGGGCTTGCATACGGTGTAGCAAACCGTCCGTTGCTTGGTTTCCCAAACGGGCTTGCAAACGGTGTAGCAAACCGTCCGTTGCTTGGTTTCCCAAACGGGCTTGCATACGGTGTAGCAAATCGTCCGCTGCTTGGTTTCCCAAACGGGCTTGCAAACGGTGTAGTTGCACGTGCGATGCTTCGTTTCGTAAACCGGTTTACAAACGGTATACGTGCAATCGCGATAGCGTGTTTCAGTTTCGTATCGAACACAATCAACGGTTCGATCCTCATAGACGGTCTCGCGCACGGTTTTCATGCACGTTGTCTGTTGCTTTTCCCAGACCACACGTCGCCGCGTTTTCATCACGGTGTGTGTGTGTGGACAACAGATCGCGGTTTTGTCCTGCGAACAGCATTGATAGCTGGCCGCGCCAAAGTAGCCCGCTTCGGCGGTCTGAGCCGCGAAGGCGGCCAAGATCACTG
>LWDU01036467.1_pt1 | contig 13363 bp, 11 predicted proteins | sample 727161 | NCBI WGS metagenome assembly LWDU01 (sample SAMN04566230, study PRJNA314399) | hydrothermal vent metagenome | isolation source: deep sea hydrothermal plume seawater | place: Mexico: Gulf of California, Guaymas Basin | collected 2004-07-11 | reverse complement strand
GAACGCTGGAATCCCATTCTGGACGTTTTTCAGGAATGTGGAGTCAAATTCGCGTTGGAGGTTCACCCAACGGAAATTGCGTTTGATCTGTTTTCTGCGGAACGCTCATTGAAGGCGTTGAACAATCGGGAAGAATTCGGCTTCAATTTTGACCCCAGCCATTTGATCTGGCAGGGAGTTGACCCGGTTGAATTCATCCGAGCTTTCCCGGAACGGATTTACCACGTCCACATGAAAGATGCGTCGGTGACACTGAACGGGCGGACCGGAATTCTGGCAAGCCATCTGCCGTGGGGTGATCCACGCCGCGGCTGGGACTTCCGCAGCGTGGGCCGAGGCGGCGTTCGCTTTGAGGAAATCATTCGTTCGCTCAACTACATCGGCTACGACGGCCCGTTGTCCGTGGAGTGGGAAGACATCGGCATGGAACGTGAAGTCGGGGCTGCCGAAGCTGCTCAGTTCTGCAGGAACGTTGACTTCGAACCCTCCGGCCGAAAATTTGACGATGCGTTTGGCGACTAACACTGTGAGTCGTAGGGCCGGTTCCCACCGGCCGTGCAATTCGATGTGGCCGGTAGGAGCCGGCCCTACGACTTTATTCTGACAACAGCGACTCACCTCATGAGTCGTTGTTTTTTGCGCGATTGGTGACGAGTGAATCAGGATCCCGTCAAAGTCAACCGAGTGGAATGGTTCCGACTGTTCCCCGGTCTTTCCCTGTTGCAGGCCGCGCGGCTTGGCTTTCGAGTGCGTGTGCTGGTGCCCGCCTGTCTGTGCCTGCTCGTCTTCGCGGCACGCCCCGACAGCTCCCGATTGCCTGTGGATGGAGCACCCACCGCGCCACTGATTCGAATTGCCATGCAATTCCTGCCAGAGCCGGTGGACGCCGTCGTCGTCGGTGCCACGCTGTTCCTGCTGTCCGGCATTCATAACAACGCGACGGAAATCCTGTCTTTCATCTGGAGCGGATTCGTGTTGGTGACGTTTGGCGTCGCTGTGTCGCGATCCGCAGCCACGGAGTTTTGCCTGCACAGTCGCACGGGTGCATTTTCGGCTATGCACTTTTCGTTTCGGCACTTTGCCGCCGGACTGGTCTCGACGCTGCTGACCGCGGGCCTCATCAGCGTTCCCCTGCTGGTTATCTCGGTCGCAGGATGGGCGGCGGAGTTCGCAACGGCGGGCTCATGGCTGGTGGCGATCTGCTGGCCGTTAATTTTCCTGTTCGGATTGTTGAGCGTTGTCGTCACGGTCGTCTGTATCCCCGGCTGGATGCTGTCGTTGGCGGCCATTGGTACGGACCAATGTTCCGGCGCAGACGCGCTTAGCCGAGGAATCAACTATGTGCTGTCACACAAACTGTTGACGGCTGTCTACCTGCTGGTCGTCGTCGTCCTGTCAAACGCTGCGACGATGCTGGCTCAATGGTTGATTGACGTCAGCATGCTGGTCGTTTGTGGTCGCGTCTCCGAATCGTTCGACCACAACAACGAATTCTTATCCGGCATCCTGTCCGGTTGGATGTCGGGGGTTCAACAATTGCCACAGGCCGCGCAGTTGGGCGTGTTTCTTTCCGGCATCACGATCATGTACGTGTTGCTTCGTGAAACCGAAGACGGTGTTCACCTGCGTGAAATTGACGGGGCGGTCGCCCGCACGTCCACGGATTAGAGCGTGGTCAACTCTAAGATCTGGGGTTGTTCCGTAGCCGAACTCGCCAGAGTTTGGAGGTTTTTCTCTATGTCGTCCAAAGTCGGGCGACTCCGGCTACCCCAGGATCAAGACTTGACGAAGCACGAGAACGCGTTTCACCGAAGTGTAGTGACTTCCGCCACCGTTCAGCTGAGAATTTGCTCGCTGCGCCTGCTACACGTCCGTGCGACACGCACTAACTCAGCTCGTCGATAATCCGTTCCACGTTCTTCAGCTGACGTTTTTGCCTCGCCAGCGTCTCGCGGACCTCCTGCACCACCTGTTCCGGTGCCTTGTCAACAAAGTTGCTGTTGCCGAGTTTCTTTTCTGTACGGGAAATGTGGCCTCGCAGTTCGTCGACCCTCTTTTTCTGACGCTCCCGTTCCTCATCCAGATCGATCAATCCTTCCAACGGAATGTAGCCGTCGGCATCTTCCAGGCTGAAGTTGGCGGAAGCTCCGGGACGATTCACTTCCAGACCGGCGGCCGCCAGCATCGTCTTTGAAAGATTGTCGAACTGGTCAGCCACGGCCTGCATTTGTTCGGCCACATCCGGCGAACACCGCATGAACAGCTTCAGCGGTTCCTTCGGACTGATTTTGTAAAGAGATCGCACATTGCGAACGGCCACAATCGTCTTCTGCAATCGTTCAAAACGCGATTCGAGTTCACTGTCGATCAAGTCGCTGCCGAGCGTTGGCCAGGCAGCGATCATCACGCTGGCGACAGCGTCGGTCTGCTCAGTCAGGCCTCGAACAGCAGCCAGCTCATTCAGTGTATGCCACAGTTCTTCTGTGATAAACGGAGCAAACGGATGCAACAGTCGCAGCAGGTTATCGATCACAACGACCAGAACTCGCTGAGCGAGCGGTCGCGTCGCATCATCCTTCAGACGCGGTTTGACCATTTCCAGATACCAGTCACAGAATTCGTTCCATGTAAAATCGCGAATGGCACGAGTTGCCTGGTCAAACTGATATCGATCCAGCAAAGTGGTGACCTGCTGAGCGGTCGTTGCCAGGCGACTCAGGATCCACCGGTCTTCCATCTGCAGTTCATCGACGTTGATTTCTCCGGCCGTGTAGCCTTCCAGATTCATGAAGGCAAACCGCGACGCATTCCACAGTTTGTTGCAGAAGTTGCGGCCGTATTCGAATCGTTCGCTGACCATCCGGGCCACAGAGGCTCCTTCATCCGGCACGAACCACGGACTGGGAAACTGAAAGTCCTTTTTGCATTTGGCACATTTGATGGACGGAGTGTCTCCGCCCAGGGCCTTCATATCCTGATGTTTCTTTGTCTGTGGCGTGACAGCTTCACAATGCGGACACTCGTAACCGACGGGCAGTCGGACGTCCTGAGTTTCACCGGCCAGTGACGAGATGGTGAATCGAACAGCGTCGGTGCCGTATTTTTCGATCAGTTCCAGCGGGTCCACGCCGTTACCCTTGGACTTGGACATGGTCTGTCCCAGCCCGTCCAGAATCTTGGGGTGGATGTAAACGTGCTGAAACGGAACGTCCCCCATGTTGTACAGCCCGGTCAGAACCATGCGGGCAACCCACAGAGTAATGATGTCCCGACTGGTGACCAGAACGGAGCCGGGGTAGAAGAAGTCGAGGACTTCGTTTTTGCCACTGGCCGTCTCAACCGGAGAGTCAGATCCCGCCAGCGGCGGATTGTTTTTCAGGTCCGGCCAGCCCAAAGTCGCGTGCGGCCACAGCGCCGAACTGAACCAGGTATCCAGAACATCGGGATCCTGTTGGAAGCCCGCATCCTCAAACTGTTTTTCCAGGTCTGCGCAGCCTTCGGGCACACACACGAGCAAGAGTGCGGATCCTTCGTTGATACTATCGCCAGCCAACACACTGATTTTGTCAGTGTTCTGACCGGGATCGATTCCCGTGAGTTCCACGAAGCGACTGTGCGCCCAGTCATCAAAAGCCGTTTCCGGGGCCCCGACTTCAAGACTCCAGACCGGAATGCGATGCCCCCACCACAATTGCCGGCTGATGCACCAGTCTCGTTTTTCACCGAGCCAGTCCATGTACGTTTTTTTGTAACGCTGAGGAAAGATCTGCACACGATTATCAGAAACGGCATCCATCGCTGACTGAGCCAGCGTGTCCATTTTCACGAACCACTGATCACTCAGATAGGGCTCAATCGCCGTCTTGCTGCGGTCGCTGTGTTTGACAGGGATTCTGCGATCTTCGACTCCTTCGTAGTGACCAAGTTCTTCCATCTTTGCCACAATGGCTTTGCGAGCCTCCGCGCGATCCAATCCTGCAAAGTCGCCGCCTTCTTCGTTGATCGTACCATCCGGATTCAGGATATTGATCATTTCAAGACTGTTCCGCAGTCCACACGCGTAGTCGTTGGGATCGTGTGCCGGAGTCACCTTGACCGCTCCTGTGCCCAGCTCCTTATCTGCCAGCAGCGCATCAGCGATGATGGGGATCAATCGTCCATTGACCGGGATCTGAACATTGCTGCCGATCAGGTCGGTGTAGCGTTCGTCGGTGGGATGTACGCAGACAGCGGTATCACCCAGCATGGTTTCCGGGCGAGTCGTCGAGAAACGAATCAGCTGCCCGGTCTTGTTGCCGTCGTCGTCCACCACTGGATAGCTTAACGTCCAGAAGTGGCCGTCGACGTCCTCTGTGAACACTTCGTCATCAGCCACAGCGGTCTGCAGATGCGGATCCCAGTTGACCAGCCGCTTGCCTCGAAAAATCAGCCCGTCTCGGAACATCTTGAAAAACGTGCGACGCACGGCTTTGCTGCAGACATCATCCAGAGTAAATCGAACTCGCCGCCAGTCGCAGCTGGATCCGATCTGTTTCAGCTGATTCACAATGCGTACTTCGTACTGGTCTTTCCATTTCCAGATCCGTTCGACCAATGCGTCGCGACCGATGTCGCGTCGAGTCAGCCCTTCTTCTTCCAGCATGCGGCGTTCAACCACCGCCTGAGTCGCGATACCGGCGTGGTCAGTCCCGGGCATCCACAAAGCTTCTCGTCCCTGCATTCGTCGCCAGCGAGTCAGCAGATCCTGAATCGTACCGTTCAGGCAATGCCCCATGTGCAGTGCACCGGTGACATTCGGCAGGGGAATCATAATGGTGTGCGACTCACGATCCGGATGAGGATCGGCGTTGCAGTAGCCTTCAGATTCCCAGTGCTGCAGCCAGCGCGCCTGAGCAGAAGATGGTTCGTACGTTTTGGGCAGTTCGGTTGTCATGATCGATGAGAGTCAGGAAAAAATGGTAAGTCCACAGATTACGCAGATGTCACAGATTGAACGGCAAGAGCGGGACGTCCATGTTCAGTTTGTGATCGCCAGATTCGTGGACAGGACATTCGTGCGAAAAAGGCTGAGTAATCAAAGGACGTAGCGTTTGAATTCAAGGCTTGACTTCCCAAAATTGATCAGCAGGCCACGTTTATGCCCCGTCGCCTTGAGAGCGTTGATCACTTGAGCGGCATGAGCCCCCGCCATTTCCGACACCGCTTTGAGTTCCACGACGATCTCACCGTAGCAGATGAAGTCCCATTTTGTATTTCAAAGTCAGACGCACTTCTCGCTCATTCGGTATGCCTTTGTGTCTGAACTCAATTTCCAGAGTTTCCTGGTACACGGCTTCCAGAAAACCGCAGCCAAGCTCGCGATGGACTTCCATGGCAGCCCCGATGATCGCGTGAGTCTGAGGATCTTTCTCCATTTCCGTCACTCCCGATCTAAACTGGTATCCACAACCAGAGATGGTCGTGATGCCGGCGAACGTTGGTCGAAGCCGGCGTATTGATTGGCCGCGGATTTCACAGAGTGGGCCACGAAAGGAATGTCCCCCACCCCACCACGCCCTCACTAAATCTGTGTCATCCTCAAAATCTGTGGACCATTCTGCGATTCACTTTCGTTACCCAGTCACGGCGCCGCGGTCTTTGTGGATCTTGTATTCGAAGGCATCCACCAGGGCGATCCAGCTGGCTTCGATGATATTTTCGCTGACTCCCACGGTGCTCCACACATCCACTTTGTCTTTGCTCTCGATGACAACTCGCACCCTTGCCGCCGTGCCTTCGGTGCTGTTGATCACTCGCACTTTGTAGTCCACCAGACTCATTTCTGACAGGGCGGGGTATGACGTCGACAACGCCTTTCTTAAGGCTGAGTCCAATGCGTTGACCGGTCCGTCGCCTTCACCCACGACCAGTTGGGCGTCGTCTCCGACGCTCAATTTAATCACCGCATCGGTGACCGGCTCACGCGACTGGCAAATGTTTGTTTGTAGGTGCCAGCCTGCTTCATCACGAGCAGGTCAAACGATGCCTCGGCGGCCTCAAACTGGTAGCCGTCGTGCTCCAGATCCTGCACGGCTCCCAGGATCTTTGCCTGCAGTTCGCCGTCTTCTTCAATACGAAACTTGGTTGTTTTGGCCATGATATTCGAACGGCCCGACAGTTCACTGATCAGCACGCGTCTGGCGTTGCCTACGGACTCGGGGGGGATGTGTTCATAGCTGTGAGAGATCCGGTTCACCGCGTGCACATGCATTCCTCCTTTATGAGCGAATGCACTGGAACCGACGAACGGTTGCCCATTTTGAAAATTCATGTTGGCCATTTCATAGACGTAACGTGACAATTCCGTCAGTCGGGAGATCCCGCCGTCGACGAGCACTTCGTGATTCATCTTCAGCGCCAGGTTGGCGGCCATCGATACCAGATCAACGTTGCCGCAGCGTTCGCCGATTCCGTTGATCGTCCCCTGGACCTGAATGGCTCCGGCGTTGAGTCCCGCCATCGAGTTAGCAACGGCAAGTGCGCTGTCGTTGTGACAGTGAATGCCGACCGCCACGCCGAACTCTTTCCTCAATCCTTCAACGCCGGACGCAATCAATTCCGGCAGAGAACCGCCATTGGTGTCACACATACAGATCATGTCCGCCCCGGCTTCAGCTGCCGCCTGCCATGTCTGCATTGCGTAATCCGGATTGCCCTGCCAGCCATCGAAGCAGTGTTCGGCGTCGTAGATAACTTCGCGACCTTCGGACTTTGCATAGGCGACGGAATCCCGAATCATGGCGAGATTTTCCTCCAGCGAAACTCGCAACACTTCGGTGACGTGCAGGTCCCAGGTCTTACCGACAATGGTGATGACCGGTGCTTTGCTGTTCACCAGCGCCTGCATGCCGATATCGTCGGAGGCTAAAATGTCCTTGCGGCGAGTCATTCCGAAGGCGGTGATCTTTGCGTGTTTCCACTCCATGTCGGCGGCCCGCCGAAAGAACTCTTCGTCCTTGGGGTTGGACAATGGGTAACCACCTTCGATGTAGTCGAACCCCAGTTCGTCAAGTTTGGTGGCAATCATCAGTTTGTCCTGCAGAGAGAAGTTGACTCCTTCTCCCTGAGAACCATCGCGAAGTGTTGTGTCGTAGAGTTGGATGCGGGCCATGATCTTGAGTCTCGAGTTGAGTTCAGCGTCGGAGCGCGTTTGGTCTGCTGATTACGCAGATTGAAAATACCACAGAACAATCTGTGTCATCGGTGAAATCCGTAGACAAGTCCTCATGATTCTGCGGGACGGAGTATGGGATCGAGGTATTTCCGGCAGGCAATAAAAAAGCCCTCAGGAGACCTGAGGGCTTGTAACGATGATTTCGGTTTACCTCAGGCAAGTCACTTTCTTCTGCTGACGATCACGTCGCAGATGCTGATAATCTGAATTGAAGTAATCACAGACGTCACGGGAACTTTGCCTTTGGTAAAAATTCGACGCAGGTTCCAGAACGACACGGCCCCACGCCAAAGGTTCCCGGATGCTATCTGGTGAAGCACCAACGGTCAACGAGAATCCATCTGCTATTCTCCTGGTGACCGCTTCCTGCACCACGCCTCCGGGCTCGCCCCGGTGGTTTTCAGGCCTGTGCTCTATTGGCAAAGGCACGGTGGAAGCACGACGGCAAGTATGGCGGAAGAAAGATTAGTGCAAAGGCCCGAGAACCACCCCGACAAGCGAGGTGGCGAGTTGAGTCAGGCCGGGCGAATGGCACCGCGATCGTATTCGCCGATTGTTCCAATGAAACAGCTCGGCATCAGGACGGGTTGCATATCGTAGACGAATACCACGTTGTTCAGGTACGACAGCGCCACGTCGATGGGGCGTTCGTCCGGACGGCAGCCGAGAATCATGTGCAGATGATCAGGCACGAGTCCCATGCGAGACAAGAGATGTCCGTGTTTAGAGCTGGTCCTGCGGATCATTGACCGCACGGCCGTCAGGCGTTTCGGATCGTGTTCCGACCTTCGCCAGTCTCGCACCAGAACAATATGCAGATTGTATCGATAACGAGCATGTGCCGTGAATCGAGGCACTGACAAATCGACGTCGAAATCAATCAGTTGCAGATCAGCCAGGAGGCGACGGGCAGAGCGATCATCGGGATAGTGGTTTTGCAACTGCGTGGCCACATACGCCTCGGCCTTGTCCAGCTGCGTTGAACCGATGCTGTGCAAGTCGTAATTCCGCTGGAACGCTCGCGGCGTTTGCTCGCGAACCAGATGCTGTAGCCGCCCCTTGATCGCCCGTGGCACCTCGCTTGGCCTGATCTCCGGCCGAGTACTGAGAAAGAACAGACTGCAATCGCTTGTGGCGAAACGATGAGACAGGATGCGGACGCCATCAGGTTCGCAAATCGCCTTCAGTTCAGCAAGCCAGTCTTCGTTGGCCGGTGGTCTTCGCCAGAAGACACTCAGCGACCAGTTCAGTTGGTAAGCGGTGGTAACGTTTTCCGCGGTATAAATCGGCGACGCCATTAAGACCTCCCGCCTCCGGGCTCGCCCCGGAGATTTTCAGGCTTCTGCACTACTGTCACAGAAGTGACGGAAACACGACGGCAAACATGAATGAAGAAAGAGTAGTGCAAAGGCCCGAGAACCACCCCGGCGGGCGAGGTGGCGGTGCGCAGGATCCTCGCTACCGCGCGACAAGCGCCTTCATCTCTCTGACGGCGCGCTCGAGACCGACCATCACGGCATGGCTGATGATGCTGTGGCCGATGTTGAGTTCGTGGACTCCTTCGATGTCCGCAATCCGATGTACGTTGCGGTACGTCAGTCCGTGTCCCATGTTCAAAATGAGGCCGCCTTGAATGGCTGACTGACCGGCGGCGACGATCCTGTCGAATTCGGCATTGGCCTCCGCGGCAGTCCGAGCATCGGCGAAGGCTCCGGTGTGCAGCTCGATGGCCTCGACACCTGCTTCCGCAGATGCTTCTACCTGAGCGACGTCCGGATCGATAAACAGGCTGACGCTGATGTCGTGATCCTGCAGCTGATCAATCGTTCGCTGTACGCGATCGCGGTTACCGACAATGTCGAGCCCGCCTTCGGTTGTGACTTCTTCGCGTTTTTCAGGAACGAGCGTGGCCTGTTCCGGCAGAATGTCGAGGGCGATGTCGACAATCTCCTGCTCGACTGCCATTTCCAGATTCAGTTTCACTCGGATCATCTGACGCAGGATACGCACGTCGCGATCCTGGATATGGCGACGATCTTCTCGCAAATGCACTGTAATGCCATCCGCTCCGCCCAATTCGGCTAAGACGGCCGCATGCACCGGGTCAGGCTCGTTGGTCCTCCGCGCCTGCCGCACGGTGGCGACGTGGTCAATGTTGACTCCAAGAAGTGGCATGTATGAAACTCCGATAAACGGTGGCAAGAATCGGCAGACTGAGACAGGCCAACAGTTCTCAAATCTTACAAAAATCAGCTGTCGGTCGTCGGAACGTAGTCGCCCGCCTGCTGATACACAATGCGATGAGAGTTTTACGGTGCTGTCTGGCCGACACGAGTCTCACTTCCAGGGTTCAATTTGACAATTTTCGAATTTCTTCGGGAGCTCACCGCCTGCGGCAACCGAGAATCGGGGAGAATTCTGCCTCAAAAACCGTGGTGCAGATTGGAATGCTGTTTGCTGCCGCGTTAAGGTGCAGCCCTTACTGCCGATCGGGCAGTTCCGCTCGACTTTAGCAGACAACCCGTCTGGTGAAGTTCGCCTAAACAACATTTGAGCATCATACCTTCGTATGGTGTTTGCGATGTCCCGCCCATAAGTCTCAATCATTGCGTTGAACATTGCGTTCACGTCGTTTTGTTTCCGCACAAATAAACAGGTCGAGAGTTACGCTATGAGTTCAGCCTCAGAAGTTTCTGAGTCGAGTACCGCAACGGAATTCGGTTCTGACGCCAACGTGATGATCGAAGCCAAGGGGCTGAGCAAGTTCTACGGAGAATTTGCTGCGACACAGAATGTGTCGTTTACCGTGCCCAGAGGTCAGGTTTGCGCGTTTCTGGGACCCAACGGTGCCGGCAAGAGCACAACGATGAAGATGCTGACCGGCTATCTTTCGCCCAGTCGGGGTGAGTCGTGGCTGAGTGGCCTGAGCATCGCGACCGATCGAATCAAAGCCAGCGAGAAGCTGGGATATCTGCCGGAAAACGGCCCGCTTTATACGGAAATGACTCCGGAGGGCATGCTGAAGTACATCGGAGAGGTTCGTGGCGTGACCGGCGGTGTTTTGTCGGACCGGTTGGCGTGGGTCGCAGACAAGTGTTCTCTGGGCGAAGTCTGGCGGAAGCCCATTGCAAAGTTGTCGCGTGGATTTCGGCAACGAGTTGGCATGGCGAACGCCATGCTGCACGATCCCGAGGTGCTGATTTTGGACGAACCCACCAGCGGTCTGGATCCGAACCAGGTACACGGTGTGCGTGAACTGATTACAGAATTGGCTCAGACAAAGACAATTCTGCTGTCGACTCATATCCTCCAGGAAGTGCGGGCGATTTGCCCGCGAGTCATCATGATCCACAACGGCAAAATCGTCTTTGACGGGCCGACCACGGAACTCGGTTCCAACGAGCTCGAAATGGAAGAAAAGTTTCGCTCGCTTACCAGCGTGGCGTAGGCCTCTACGGGGCGGCAACGGTTGCCGGCCTTCCACGCCCGCTGAAGAATTTCACATTCACCATTCATTTCTAATAGGCGTCGCAACACCATGATTCGCGCAAACGTGATTCTGGCTGTCACCAAACGCAATTTCCGCAGCTATTTTTCCAGCATTCTGGGCTATCTGTTCATCATTGTGTTCTGCGTTGCAGCTTCCGTGATGGCATTTAACACTCAGTTTTTTGCGGCCAATCTGGCAAACCTCGATCAGCTCAGTCTGCAGTTTCCGCTGTTGTTGCTGTTCCTGATTCCGGCCATTACCATGACCGTATGGTCCGATGAACGAAAGCTGGGCACTGACGAACTGCTGTTCACGCTGCCAGCAACGGATGTCGAGATTCTGCTCGGCAAGTACCTGTCCGTCCTTGGCGTCTACACCGTGGCCATCGTGTTTTCGTTGGTGAACGCGGTGTTTCTTGCATTTATGGGTGACCCCGATACCGGTCTGCTTGTTTCCAGCTATTGTGGCTACTGGCTGTCAGGAGCGGCCTTGCTGTCCGTGGGGATGCTGGCATCGGCTTTGACAAGCAGTGCCACGGTTGCATTCGTGCTTGGCGTCGTATTCTGCTGCGTTCCGGTATTTATCGGCAATCTGGCCGGACTGACAGATTGGCTGCTGACCCAGTTTGGATTCAGTGGGCAATCGTATGGGTTTCGAACCGCGGTCCACGGCTTAAGCCTGCAGGAACAGCTGCGTGACTTCAGTCTGGGCGTGCTGCCGCTGACGAGCTTCTGCTACTTCGTGTTCCTGACGGGACTGATGCTGTATCTGAACCTTGTCGTGATATCAAAACGCCGCTGGCATGCGACCGAAGTCGTCGGCATGGAGATGCAATATGCCAGCCGTACAGTTTGTCTTGGCATCACGCTTGTCAGCATGCTGGTGCTTGTCAGCATGTGGCCGGCTAGAGCTGACCTGACGGCGGAGAGTCTGTTTACGTTGTCAGACGCAACCTACACGACGATCGACGACCTCGAAGGTGGTCAGTTGATTACGATCCAGGCGTTCGTCAGCCCGGACGTACCTCGCGAATACAGCGAAACGCGGCGGCGATTGCTGGGGCTGCTGCGTGAATTTGATCTTCGCGGCGGCAGTCAACTGGATGTTCGAGTTGTGGACGTTGAACCCTTCAGTGAAGCAGCCGAGGAAGCTCGGGCACTGGGTGTTAACCCTCGCCGGATTCAGTACCAGCAGGACGGTAAGCTGGAAGTAGCAGAAGTCTTCATGGGAGCGATCGTACAGAGCCCGACAGACAATGTTGAAATCCCATTCTTCGGCAAGGGCCTGCCGATTGAATACGAACTGACACGGTCTGTCCGGACGGTCTCTCAGAAAAATCGCCTGACGATTGGTGTTCTGCAAACTGATGCGAATGTGATTTCCAGTGGCGGCGGCATGGGCGGTGGTGGACGCGACTGGGCTATCGTCAGTGAACTCCGCAAGCAATACAAAGTAATCGGCGTAAACCCGTCGCGAAAGATTCTGGCTGACGGAATTATTGAAGGTGGTCCTGATGATGCCGTGGAGGACTTCGACGTTCTTCTGGCAGTCATGCCATCGTCACTCACTCAGCCTCAGATGGACAACTTCATGGATTATGTGCGGGCCGGAAAGCCCGTCCTTGTCTTTGACGATCCCTGTCCAATCTTTTCTCAGGGACAATCGGGGCTGACGATGGCTCCCAAACTGGCCAAGCCAAGCCCCGGTGGCGGCATGGCGGCGATGATGGGGCAGCAGCAGCAGCGACCCGAACCCAAGGCCGACAACGGCGAATTGCGGTCTTTAATGAGTCTTCTTGACGTCCGCTGGGACAACGGACAGGCTGTCTACGACCGCATGAACCCGCACAGTCAGTTTGGGGCGCTGCCGCCGGAATACGTTTTCGTATCCCGGTCCGGCAATCCCAAACAGGCGTTCAGCTCCGAAAGCTCGATCACAAGGGATCTGGATGATTTGGTCTGCCTGTACGCCGGATCCATTCAGGAAACCAGCCGGAAAAAAGAGCAGGAATTCACCCCGCTGCTGCAGACAAGTGGCGAATCAGGGCTGTTAGCGTGGGAAGAATACATCTCTCAGTCATTCAGCCCATTCACAATGTCGCCAACAGCTCAAATCATGCGTGAAGAGGACGTCAAGCGATTCGACGATACATATTCACATGTCATTGCCGCGCACATCAAAAACGAAAGCGACGACAATCCCCTGAACGTCATCTTCTGTTCAGACGTGGACATGATCAGCGACTGGTTCTTTATGGAGCGAAATCTTGGCAATCTTGATATCGAATTCGACAACGTGACATTCATCCTGAATGCTGTCGATGCATTGGCACAGGAAGAAACTTTCATCGATCTGCGTTCTCGCCGTGCCAGCCTCAAGACACTGGAATACGTCGAGCGGCAGACTCGTGAACTCCGTAAGAAAATGAACGACGAGGAAAAAGCCGCCGATCAGCTCATGACGGATCGCCTGGACGAAGCCCGCGAGGAACTGCAGGCGGAAATCACGAAAGTTCAGGACATGGAGAATCTTGATCCGCGCAGCAAGGATTCGTTGCTGCGGCAAAAGGAGCAGCAGCTGAATCGAAAGCTGGACCTGGACCAGCAGGAGCTTGAACGTGAAAAAAATGCCAGTATTCGCAAAGCGGGACTGGAAATGAA
>LWDU01001696.1_pt1 | contig 13365 bp, 24 predicted proteins | sample 727161 | NCBI WGS metagenome assembly LWDU01 (sample SAMN04566230, study PRJNA314399) | hydrothermal vent metagenome | isolation source: deep sea hydrothermal plume seawater | place: Mexico: Gulf of California, Guaymas Basin | collected 2004-07-11 | reverse complement strand
CTTTAAGGAAAACAGAGCCAGCATTGTTTAACACTCTAAAATTCATGGAAAAAGAATCAAAAGAAAAAGTATTCGAACATTTTGAAAAATCACAAGAAAAAATAAATAAAATAATCTTTAAAATAATTAAAAAAGGGGACCTAATTTATACACACTGTCATTCGAGTACAATTTCTAAAGCTTTAATTTTTGCAAAAAAAAACAAAAAAGATTTTGAGATTTCAAATACGGAAACAAGACCAAGATTTCAAGGAAGAATAACTGCAAAAGAATTATCATCTGCAGGAATTAAAATTAAATTTTATGTTGACTCTGGAGCAATAGATGCAATTTTAAAAGATGGAATAATAAATAAGGTAGGAAGCTCAACAATTGCGGAACTTGCCAAGATATATAAAAAACCATTATATATAATTTCAGATTCTTGGAAGTATTACGAAAAAAAGATTAAAATAGAAAAAAGAGATCCGGAAGAAGTTTGGAAAAAAGCACCAAAAAATGTTAAAATAATTAATAATGCCTTTGATAAAATAAATAAAAGTAATGTAAATAAAATAATATCAGAATTAGGAAATTTATCTTATTCAGATTTTTTAAAGAAAATAAAAAAGTAGATTACTGCTTTTTATTTTCAATTTCTTTCATCATTTCTTTAAGAGCTTCATCATTTTGAGAGGCTTCTAGCATTAAACTATTTTTTAACTCCTCTAATTTTTTAATCTGAGTCCAGTTCCAACTTCAACAAATAACTTTTTTTCATCAATACTTGATTTAATAAAAACCCCCTTTCCTAGAGAGGTTAATATTTTCTTTTCTTCAAAGGAAATCAATTCATCAAGATGTTCTCCAAATTTACTAAGTTCTAATGTTTGTTGGGAAATTATATTGATTTGCTTATCAAATTCCTGAGATTTTTAATAAGCCAGATTTAATTTGCCCATTAATTCTTGTTCCATATTTTTTATGAATTATGGCAGTTTAAAAAGTTTCCTAAAGAAGATACTAAAGAATAAAGCAAAACCTAAATAATACCAAAGCCAAGAAGAAGAAATTATAGTGCTAGAAAAAGATTCTTTAATCCAATTAAATATAATCAAGATAGGAATCAAAGTTATTAACATGGGTTTAAATGAATGTTTTATATTTTCCATAGAGTGACTAAGTAATTCTTTTTGCAATTCCATCATCTTTTCTTGGTCATGTTTATTTTCTTTAATTTGCTTATTAATTTCCTTTTGCCTATCTTTCAATCCTTTAACTTTAACTTTATCTAAGAGAATACTATTAACTCCACTAATAAAAAATGAAACTGCCATAGCAAGAATACCTATACTAATTCTAGGATTGGTTTGGATAAATTCATTAATCATATTATGATAAAAAAGAAATAATATTTAAATCTAACTCATAATTTTTTTCATAGCTGGATGCATATCCATCGCATGCTGTTTAGCTATATTCTGATATAACTGATAGATAATCATTACTGCTAAAAGAATAGCTGTTCCAGAAATTAATGCTCCTAAAAGATCGGCTATTGCTGCCAAAGCACCAATAGCTAAACCACCCATAACAGTCAAAGGCATAACATAACGGTTAAGAATGCTCTCAAGTATCCGCTGATCTTTTCTAAATCCAGGAAGCTGCAATCCAGAAGAAAGAATATTTTTAGCTTGACCAGCAGAATCCATTCCAGTAGTTTTTACCCAAAAAATAGAAAAGATCATGGCAAAAAACATATAAAATAGTAAGTGAGTTAATCCTTGCAAAAGTTGAGTAGATCTCAAACTACCAGTTATAAATGATTCAACTAAATTAGAAGAACCTAACCAATAAGCTAATCCAGATATGGGTTGCCCATTAGAAAAACCTCCAAGAAAAGTTGGACTACCCCTCCAATTTTCAAGCAAACTACCAAATAATTGGATATTTGCACTTAAAGCAGAAACTAAGATGACAGGAATAACTGAAGCATAAAAGAAAGATAAAGGCCATTTTACTCCATAACCTCTAAGTCGATCATATGATAAGGGAATTTCAACCTTCAAACTTTGAGCCCATACAACTCCTAAAAAGATTACAACAGTAATTGCTATGACCATTAGTGCTAATAAAGCTTCAGTAGGAGCTCCATTGATTATAGATTGAAGAATAACTAAGAATTTACCTGTGCAAGCAGTTTCACCAAAATTCGTTAAACAATTTTCCCCAGTAGGGCCAATAAATTGGAATAAAGAGACAAAAATTGACAAAGATACTCCCGCAACAATGAAGATAGATACTCCAGAACCAAAGCCCCATTTACTAGAAACTTCATCCATAAGCATTATAGCTAAACCACCTAAAATTAGTTGAGTTATTACAATGCTCGTAAAACCAGGAGATGCTTCAAGACCCCTCATTAAAACAAATATCATTGATTCAAAAACAATGAAAAATAATACTCCTATTTTCTGAATTCCTTGAAAATATTTTTTACCTTCTTCAGTTTTAGTGTCAATTCCTAGAATTCCTGCTCCAGAAAGTAATTGTAGAATAATTGAAGACATAACAATAGGTCCAATACCTAGGGAAATAATTGAACCAAAATCAGTTCCAAGGACTACTGCTAAGAATTCGAATCTTTCTAAAGAATTAGAACTTAATCCATGTAAGGGAATATTAAGCAAAATAAAAAATGCAACTAATATAATTAAAGTCCATTTCAATTTAATATTAAATCCTAACTTTTTCTCAGAAGGTTTTCTAACCTCTGGCAAATTTCTAATTATTTTCTTAAGCACCATATCTAATAAATAAAATCGAAGTTTTTAAACTTAATTTATTTTTTTTCAATAATTTCACCACCAGCGTCTTCTATAGATTTTTTAGAACCTCTAGTAAAACTAATAGCAGAAATTTTCATTTTAAATTTAATATCTGCGGATCCAATAATTTTAAAATTTTTCAAGTCTACTTCATAAATATCTTTATTTTTCTTAACAAATCCATTTTTTTCGTATTTCTCAAAGTCCTCTAAAAATCTATTTAAATTAATTACTTCAATATTTTTTTTAATAGGTTTTCCAGAAATTCTTTTTCCAAAATATTTTTTATTTTTCTGCAATAATTTTTTTTGATCAGCTCGTTTACCAGTACCAGCTTTTCCAACTCCCCCTCTATGTCCAGAACCTCTTGCTTTCTTTTTAGCTCCTCTTCCATGAGTATGGGTGCCCCTATGCCTACTAACTTTTTTTCTTTTTTTTCCGTCATTCATAACATTTTCTCCAATAATAATTTAATTTTCTTTGTTTCAATTCCTCCTCTTGGAGGGTGTAATCTAAAAAAAGGTTTCAAGTTAGATTTAAGAAAGCCACTTTTCTTTATTTGTTCTAGAGAATCTTCAACAACAATTTTTTTATTTTCTTTAGCTTCGCCCCTTTTTGCTATAAGTTTTTTTATTTCTTGATCTTCAATATCTCCATAAGCTATAAAATTTCTAATTTTTTTTAATAATTTTCTATTAAAAGAAGTTTCTTCTAATAAAGTAGCAGAATATTTTCTTCTAAGTCTAATTCTATGCAAACTTTCCTGCATTTCTTTTGTTAATCCAATCATCCCAGAAATTCTTATAACTAAAATCATATTTTCATCTCCGTAGTTTTATTTAAAGCATCAATACAGGCTTTAGCCAAATTAAAAGCAGTTCTCACATTCCCCTTTGTAAAACTATATGCATCCTTAATTCCAGCAAGGTTCAATATTTTTTTACATTCATCTCCTACAACAAGTCCAGTACCTCTAGGAGCAGGAATCAATTTTATTCTAATACTTCCACATTTACCTTCGACAACATAAGGTAATGTATGGGGATCATTTTTATATTGCTCCTTAAATTTATCAGAAGGATTTTCAAATCCTCTCCTAATTTTAAAAATATTAAGTTTCGCTTTTCTAATTGCTTTTTCTCTAGATGGTAGAGTTTCTTTAGCTTTTCCAAGACCAAGACCTATGTGGCCTTTTCTATCCCCCATAACCGCCATAGCAGAAAAAGAAAGAACATTTCCCTCTTTAGTTTTTTTCTGAGTTTGTCTCCAAGCTCTTCTTTTTCCACCTCCAAATTTTCCTTTGGCTTGTCCAATATTAATTAAATCAGTTTCTAATTGAATAAGGCTATCGACAATTTCAGTTTCTAAAATTCTCCTTCTATTTTCTAAAATATTATCAATATCTTTTTCTTTTCCAGACTTTACATCTTTTCCTATTTGAGTTTTAGGTACCCAAGAAGATATTTTTTCTTTTAATTCTTTCTTATCTCTTAGAATTCTTTTCTCAGCATAACTCAATTCAGCTTCAATTTCTTCGGAAGGAGCATTAGTTTCATCAGATTCAGATTTTTCCTCAGGAATTACTTCTATTATTTTTTTAAGTTCATTTTTAGTTTCTTTTTCAGCCATTATATTAGTTTCTCCTTCAATTTTTTAATTAGCATTCCAATTTTCTCATTTTTCAATAAATCCTTTTCAGTAGGAAGGCTCCTTTTAAAAAAGCATAAATTTTAGATTTTTTTATATTTCTATGGAGCCCAATATCTAATATCAGTTTATTCCCTCCACCATACTTTTTTCCAAGCATAAGGCCAGTTAAATAAGCAGCAGGAATACTTTTCAGACTACCCTTATTCTTTTCAGGCCATCCTTTTTTAAGAAGATCTCTCGAACTTGAACTAACAATAACTTTATCTTGAGCAATTTCAGATTCAATAATTTGACCAGTAACAAATTTATTAGTTTTCCTAATAACCAATCTAGGGAGTCCGGATTTAAGAAGATTCAATCTACTTTTATAATCTGTTTTAGCTTCCCTTCTCCTTCTTCTTACAGTTCTACTTATTTTCTTCATTTTCTCTCCAAAATCATTTTATTTATTTTATCTCTTATTTGAGCCTTACTTTTGTAAACCCTAGATCGAATTTCCTTCCTCAATTTAGAATATTCTTCTGGATTGATAGTGTCATGTTTCTTAAGTTCAAATATATATGATCTAAGTTTTCTCACCATGATCATATATTCTTTTTTTCGCACATTAACTTTCTTTTTAATACTTCCTTCTCTTCTCCTCGTCTTCCTAACTATTTTTTTTCTTTTTCCAGTTATTTCTCCAATTTTAATAGCTTTATCTTTAAGAAGATCTTTAATATCTTGTCTAGTTATAGCTTCTTTTATTTCAGCTAATCTTTCTTTATTAAAGATTATTCTTTTCTTTCCGATTCCTAACGTTCTAATAGCTAATTGTTTTTTCTTATTTAGATTCATTTTTAGAACCTCCAATATTCAATATTTCAAGTTTCATTTCAGTAGCTTTTTTCAAAACTTCTAATTTTTTCTTAGCTCCAATTTTACCAATAATCAAAATAGAATTCTTTCCAATCTCTTGTAAATCAGATAGATTGTATACAATTTCCGGTTTTTTTCCATTTATCTTTCCTGATTCTTTTTTAGAACTTTTGTGCCCTACAGTTGGCGCAACAGGATATCCAAATCTTTTAAGTCTAATCTTATTATCTCTTCCTTTAGCACCTCTCCATTTCTGTAATTTTTTTCTATTCTTTCCAAGTTTAGAGTATCTGCTAGTATCAGTTCTTAAAAATTTCTTTTTCATCAGATCGGCCCCCCGGGTTTAGAAGTTATAAAGATACCATCTTGGAAGATTCTTCTATCTCTATTATTAAATTTAGTTGCTTTTTCTATATTTGTGGCAGTTTGACCAGCTTTTTCGATATTATTTCCAGAAACAGTTATTTTATTTCCTTGAATAGAAACGTCAATATCTTCTAAAATTTTAGCTTTTCTAGGAATTTTTTCACCAAGAAAATTATCTATTATCAAATTTTTTCCTTCTAATTTACAATTCATTGGAAAATGAACATTACAAATTTCCAGTTCATAAATAAATTTTTCTTCCAATCCTTTAAAAATATTCTTAATATGTGAAAGATTAGTTTTCATTATAGCAATATTTTTTCTATTGGCTTTTTCACAAAAAAGAATGATCTTAGATTCTTCAATTTTTAATTCAGTTTTTGGAATAAAAATTTTTCTATTAACTTTAGCTTCACCTTTTGAACATTCAAGTACATCATCAAGATATTCACAAGAAACCCCTTCAGGGATCTCTATTTCAAAAGAAATTTTCTTTCTCATTAGTAAAAATAAGCTATTAAGCTACCTCCCAAGTTTTTATCTAAAGCAGTTTGATGAGTCATCAGTCCCTGATTTGTAGTAATTATAAGAGCTCCAATATCTCTCGCAGGCAAATATCTCTTAACATATTTATCCATATTCAAAATTTTCACAACATATCTTGGTTTAACAGCCTTGCAGAAATTTAAATTTGAAAATTTAATTTTCAAATTTTTTTCTTTCAGCGAATAATCACTAATATATCCTTTAAGTTTACCTAATGCAAGCAATGACAGTAAAAATTTTGAATGTCTTTTTAATTTCACACTATCTTTGCCAGCTTTTTTGGCATTCATTATTTGATTTAATGCATCAGCAACTATATCTTGACTCATTTTAACTATATTTTTCAAAACCCATTTCTTCAGCAACCTCTCTAAAAGCTTGTCTGCACATATTTATTTCATATTTTTTTATATGGCCTCCAAATTGTCCAGTTCTTTTACATCTTCTCTTAGCTTTACCAGAAGTTCTTTCTTTTGGCTTATTATGCTTTAAGAACTTGTTCAATTTAGCAGGTTTATGCTCTATTTGCTTCATAACTTTTTTCCAATGGCTTGCTGTCATCTGAATTCTGTTTTAAAATTTTCCTCCATTTTAGTGATTATTTCTTCTTTAGAGATATGTTGTTTTTTAGGAAGTTTACCAGATTTAACTTTTCTAATTTTAACTCTTTTTCCAGCTCTTTCGAAGTTAACAGTAACATTAAAACCTCTAATTCCAATTTCCCGATCATATTCTATACCTGGGATGTCCACATATTCCTTTATTCCAAAAGATAAATGATTTTCACTAACTTTCTTTTTATTTAATGAATTATCAACAGCTCCTAAAAGTTTTTTCAATAAAGCTATAGATTTTTTGCCTCTAATTGTAACTCTTGTACCAAGAGGTAATCCAGGTCTAACTCCAAAACTAGGAATTCTTTGTTTAGGGCCAGCCTTAATAATCTGAGGATTCATTCCAGTCAATATTTTAAATAATTTTACAGATTTATCTAAATTTGTACCAGTAGCTCCAGCACTAAGAATTAGTTTCTTAACCTTAGGTTCTCTCATCAAATTCATTTTACAATTAAAAGGCTTTTTCCAAGAGCCAAAATTTTTCCCTCCACTTCAATTTTAATTTTATTTTTATCAATTTCTAAAAGTTTACCTGTTTTCCCAGCATTTTTCCCAGAAAAAATAAATAATTCGTTTCCTTTTTCCATTTTAATAATTTTAATTAATTTATTTTTTAAATCAAGTTCAATACTATCATTAATTTTTACAAGTTTATCAGTTAAGATATTAGTTCCATCATGAAGATTTAATTGAATTTTTTTCTTTCCCAATATTTTTTTATTAATTACTTTAGCAATTCTAGATTTATCTTCAACTTTTTCAAAATCAAATTTTTTAAAATTCGAAAGAATCAATTTATAAGTTTCCCCAATTGTTAACAAATTAAATAATTTTATACTTTCTTTTAAATCTTTAACTTCCTTACCATTAATTTTTATCATTCTTTCATTAATCATTTTTTTAACCTCTTTAGAAGTTTTCGCAAGTTTCAACATATCCCTTATAGCTATAACAACCGGCACTCCAGAATTAAGATGGCTAGAAGCTCTAGCTAAATATTTTGTTCCCTTTCTTGGAAGTGGTAGCTTCCTACTTGCTTTCGCTCTTGACAGATACATTTTTCTTCTCCAATTCTTTCCTAACCTCTTCCTTCCTTTCCTCTATTTTCTTTTCTTCCCTTTTTATATCTTTCAGTCTTTTTTTATCATCTAAATTTAGATCAATTATCTGTAAGTTGCTAGGGTCAAATGGTACGTTAATTTCAGTACCATCAACCTTTTTTCTAGTTAATCCTACTATTTTAACCTTAGATGTTTTAAGATTAACTAAAAGTATTTTTCCTTTTTTCTTGCTAAATTTACCCCTCATTACAAGAACTTCATCATCTTTTCTCAAAGGAACATTTCTTTTGCTATATTTTGCCCTTAATTCTTTCGATAAATTAGCACTCAAAAATTTATGTCTCAAATGCAAAGGAGCATTATATCTGTATTTTCTTTGTTTTCTAACTTGAATGCTAGATATCCATGAAGTAGAAAATTTTTGTTTCATAATATATATTGGGCAATTTTTCCAACTGCTTTCCACCTTTCAGATACCTCTCTAGCTACAGCCCCTTTAATTTGAGTCCCTTTAGGATTTCCTTTATCATCCTTTAAAAGAGCAACAGCATTATCCTCAAACATAACTCTTTCACCTGTTTTTCTTCGATAAGGCTTCTTTTGCCTTATAACAATGGCATCAAAAACTTCACCTTTCATTTCAGGTTTTCCAAGCCTAACAGAAACTTTAACATGATCTCCAATTTTAGCATATTGTTGAGTTCCTTTAGATGCCTTACCCCTTTTAACACCCACGATTTTAACAATTCTTGCTCCACTATTATCACTAGCAATTATTTTACTTCCGATATTTAGGCTCCTCGTAGCTCTAGCACCTATAGCTTTCATTTTTCAATTCCCCCAATAGTTTCAATAACCATAAAATTAACAATCTTACTCAATGGCCTACATTCTCTAATTTTAACATAATCTCCAACTTCAACTTTCAAATCTTCTGGAATTCTAGCATGAAGTTTAGTTTTCTTTTTAGAAAATCTTTCATATTTAGGAATATAAATCGTTCTAGTAAACTCAATAACTACACGATTTTCAAATTTTTTAATAACTTCTCCTTGAAAGATTCTACCTCTAGTACTAACTAGGGATTTCATTACTTTTTTCTCTTTCTTCTTTTCTTTCATTTTCATTTTTTCGGACAATCACGCTCTAATCTTTTATTGAATCATCTTTAAAACCAATTTTAATTAAAACAGGCCTTACCTGTTTTTTATGGTTTCCTTGAAGTTCAATTACTCCATCTTTGACAGTACCTCCGCAAGCCAGCACAGCTTTTAAAGATTTAGCGGTAGACTTTATGTCTACACCCTTGTCAAAACCAGATACTAAGGTAATTACCTTCCCATATCTTCTTTTAACAGTGGAAACCTTTATTTTTTGCTCTGTTATTGGATCTATCTCCATAGTTATTTCTCTTTCAACTTCCGAGTTTTTTCGGATTTATTGAATGTCAATATTCGCGCAATAGCCCTTTTAATCTCTTTGGTTTTGGAATTTGTCTTATTAGCACTAACATTTGCCTTAATAAGTTCCATTTTTAGATCCTTTAATTTAGAGGTCCTTGTTTTCTCATCCATCTTAATAATTTCTTTATTCTTTAAAACTGCCATTATTTCTCAACTCCTTTTTTCTTTTTATTAACTTTTTTTGTTAAATTAGAAGTTTGCTTTTCAATTTCCAATAAATTTTCTTTTATTTTTTGTTTAAATTTATCATTAATATCAATTCTATCTTCTAATATCGCATCAGGTGTAAGAATACTCACTTTTATTCCTACAACTCCAGAAATCGTTTTCTCTTGAGACATAGCTTTCTTTACTTGTTTAGACGGGTGTCCAGTTTTTTTTAAATAACCTTGAGTAAATCTCCACGTTCTTGCTCTATCGCTTGGAAGTTTACCGGACAACACTAATTCAGTTCCAAGAGCTCCAGCATTCATTATATCTTTCAACATTCTATAAGCAATCAGTTTAAATTTCATGGATCCACGTCTTTCCAGATTAATTGCAATAGTGTCTGCAACTAATTGAGCATCTAAATATATGTCTATAATTTCATTGATTTCTATGTGAGGATTATCTAATTTGAATCTTTTTTTCAAAACTTCAGTTAATTCATTTATTTTAGAACCTTTTCTTCCAATAACAATTCCAGGTTTATTTGTGGAAACAATTAATTTTTCCCCCACAGGAGTATATTCTATCTTAATTTCACTTATTTTTCCCTTTCCAAGATTTTCTTTGATATATTCTTTAATTCCTAATTCTTCTTCTTTAAATTTCACAAATTTTCTTTCTTCCATTATTTTTTAACCTCCGGAAATTCTTTAGCTTTTAAAATTACGTTAGTTCTTTTAGATTTCCTATTTCCTCTTCTAAGAGGTCTTGAACTCCAACTAGAAGTAGCAATATATATTCTAATTTTTTCTAAATCCATTCCATTAACTATTACATTTCCTTTCAAAGCTTTTAATATATTAATCATATTTTGAACAGCTTTTATAGGATATCTTCCAGACATAATTCCCTTTCCCTTTCTATGGGGAATTTCCCCTTTAAAAGGAATTGCTCTCTTAAATTTAAGAACCTCATTAAGCTGAAAAATACTTTCATCGATCTTTTTCCCTTTAATAAAATTACAAATATAAGTTGCATGTTTTTTAGAAATAGGTAAATTATTAGACTTAGCTATAGCTTCTTCTTTCTTAGTTATTATTTTCTTAATTTTTTTAGAATCAAGTTTATTTTTATCAAGATTTTTAGTTTGTTTTGCTTCTTCTTTATTTTTAACCTCATTTTTTTTATCGGATTTTAAATCTTTTTCATTACCCTTATTCTCTTTCAATTCATTCTTTGGAATTAATTTTTCTTTAGAATTATCTTTATGTTTTTCTTTCTTTTCTTCCATTTTCTTTTCTTCCATTTTCTTTTCTTCCATTTTATTTCTTCTTCGCCCTAGATCCTTTAGTTGCTCCAAATCCAGCAGAGGTATGTTTGGCTCTAACTCTAGTCATAGCAAATTCACCTAATCTATGACCAATCATTTCCATAATTATTTGAACATGTTGAAAAGCCCTCCCGTTATGGACTTCAATAGTCATGCCAACTAATCTAGGAACTATGATCATATCCCTAAGATGAGTTCTTATCTTAGAATTTTTTTTAGATTTAGCTTCACAAGACTTAACAAATTTATCAATTTCTTCAAAATTTCTTAGAAGAGTTCTTCTACTTCTAGAGGGCAGATATTCAGAGACTTCTCTAATTTCAAGACCTTTCAAAAATTCAAGTTCTTTTCCCCTGAAAGTTTTAATTTTTTTTCTTATTTCTTCTACCATTATTTCTTTTTTCCCGTTCTTCTAGGGCTTAAATGTCCAACTTTCCTTCCAGGAGGAGAATTTCTTTTAGCAGTTTTAGATTTAATTCTTTTACCTCTTCCAGAACCAAAAGGATGATCTATAGCATTCATACAAACTGCAGAAGTTCTAGGCCAAAGTTTTCCGCGAGATTTCATTTTATGAAACATTCTTCCAGCTTTTAACATGGGCTTCTTTTTTCTACCATCTCCTGCAATAATGCCAATAGAGGCTCTACAATTTCCATTTAATTTTACTATTTTTTTATTAGGCATTAAAATTTCAATTTTATTATGCTCTAATTTTTTATGAAGAACTGCTTTTGATCCAGCAGACCTAATCATTTTTCCACCATCTCCTGGATTTCTTTCAATATTAAATATTTTTGTGGAAGGGGAGATGTCTTTCAACAAGATAATATTGCCAGTATCAGAATTTCCTTCTCCAATAGCTATTCTTTGCCCCTCAAAAGCCCCTTCAAATGCAACATTAAAGAAAATTTCCTTTTCTAGTTTAAATTTTGCTATAGGGGCACTATGAGCTGCAGAATGAATCAGTTTTAATAATTCTGCTTCTCCAGATCCAGAAGGATATCCTACTTTCTTATTAAAAGCTTTTCTTCTCACTCTATAAGTAAAACTTCCTTTCCCTCTAGCTTGTTGAATTATTCTTTTACCCATTATATCATTCCCAATTTAGTTGCCAAATCTATTGCAGGATTCTCCTTTCTAAATTTTATATAAGCGATTTTTTTATTGCTCCTAATTAATGTTCTAATTTTCTCAACTTTAATTTCAAAAATTTTCTCAACTTCTAATTTTATTTCATTCTTTTTAGATTGTCTTTCAACCTCAAAAGTTAAAGTATTGTCAATATCAATCAGTTTAACAGCTTTTTCAGTAGTGACTGGCTTAAGAAGCATTTTTTTCGCCCCCCATTTCTAAAATAGCCTTTTCAGTATAAATTGCAAATCTACCTAAAGGATATAAATCTGAAATTGAAATTTCATCAAATGATCTAATATCTAAACCGCTAATCTTTAATTTTTCATCTTTTCCAGTAACGATTAAAAAACCAGCATTAGATTTATATTTTCTACCTCTGAGTTTACCTTTACCAGCTCTAACACTTTTCTTTTTTAAAACCAGTGGATAAAGATCTCCAAGAATATTTTTCAAAGAAGTTAAAATATCTTTAACTTTCATTTTTTCTAATTTTGATTCGATAATGAAAGGAACTGGAAGATTTATTTTTTCTAAACTAGAATATCTGTTTAAAATATGATTTTTATCAGCAGTAGAAGCAAAAGAGGAATTCATAGCAATTAAAATTTCTTTTTTATTAATTTTCTTTTCTTTCCCAATACCTTTCGGTGGATGAGCTCTTCTACCCCCTCTTGTAGAAGATATTTCTGCACCTATCCACATAAATTGTGTTCCCCGTCTCCACATGGTTTTTCTAGGAATTCTAGAGATACCTTTCCCATAATGTCCTTTCCAATCATGTCTTTTGTGACTTATAGTTCCAGATGCAGAATGTTTTTTACCAGCCATGGGAGAATTAGAATAAGGTTGGATAATTCGCTCAGTTTCTAGATATTTCCTAACTATATCTTCTCTAATCTTAGAACTAAATACTCCTGGTAATTTAATTTCTGACTTTTTTTTACCTTTAATATCATATAAAATAGATTTCATTTTAACATCTCCAAAAATTCATGATCCTTTTTAATTTGTTTTTTACTAGGCCTTATAGGGGCAGTAACTAATATTTGTCTTCTTGAAGGTCCTTGAACACTCCCTTCAAGGATTATATAATTTCCAGTTAATTTTCCATATTTCCTAAAATTAAAATCTTTAAAAGATTTTTCAGAAATATTTCCAGAATCTAAAACTTTTAAATTATAATGGACTCTTGTAAACATGCCTAACTGTCCAGACATAGGAACTCTAAAATTTACATGTGCAGGGTGCCAAGGACCTATACTTCCAGGATTTCTCCTTCCTTTCTCTGATTTATGAGATTTAAGAGTTATACCAAATCTTTTTACAGGTCCAGAAAGTCCTTTTCCTTTTGTAAGTCCACGAACATCTAACAAATTTCCCTTT
>LWDU01039620.1_pt1 | contig 13379 bp, 10 predicted proteins | sample 727161 | NCBI WGS metagenome assembly LWDU01 (sample SAMN04566230, study PRJNA314399) | hydrothermal vent metagenome | isolation source: deep sea hydrothermal plume seawater | place: Mexico: Gulf of California, Guaymas Basin | collected 2004-07-11 | reverse complement strand
GCCATCGCAAACATTGTAGGCGGTTAAATCTGGATGCACATCCACCAGTTTTACCGTCCAGTCGGTGCTGACCACATCGGTTTTGACATATAACACGGCGGTGATTGGTCCGGTGGTCTCGAGAGGTTCTTCGAGGACTTGCGAAGTGTATACTAGGACATCGGAGCGCGCTTCAATTTCGTTCTGTAAGTAGACCCCAGCATGGGGCCCCAGCATCGCGCCCCCAGCTGACGGCACTGGTTGTAGAGGGTCGTAGACGAAAGTATCAGAGGGCCCGGCATCGACCGGTAGTCCAAGAGTTAAACGGCCACTGCCCGTAGGTCGGTGTGCATCCCCGCTACTGTCTATGTAATAGGGCGTATATTGCGTGCGTTGTAGCGGCCATTCGTACTCATTACGCCACCGATTGATCCCCATCACAAAAAGACGTACCGGAGCCATGTTGAGGCTGTCACCGTGGACTCCTAAGTGATAATCGAACCACGGCAACGCAGGAGCGATACTGGCTACGCGATAGGGAGTGTCGTTGTCTTGGCCGGGTATCCTTGGCGAGAAAGCATGTCCCCAGGGACCGATGATCAAACGCGTTTCGTCGGCTACGTGCGGCTGTGCACTGCGTTTTATCGCGGTAAAATCGGCGAGCTGCGAGGGCAAAAAAGCGTCGAACCAGCCGGCGAGTAGCAGGACGGGTGCAACAAGCGTCTTGGCGCGGTCGTGCCCGTCTATTTTTTTCCAGTATTCATCGTTTTCGCGGTGCAGCAGCCAGTCATTGTAGAAATCGGTGTCGCCAATAGCCACTTCGTCGGCGTCAATCAGCGGCAGACCCTCTACGCCGCGCCGCAGGTCTTCAATCTCGACGGTCCGGTCGCGCTGGCCGCGGCTGCGGATAGCCCAGTACATCGCGCTTTCTAACGAGAAGGCCCCGCCCGGAAAAAACATCGTGCGAAAACTGCTACTGGCGATCTGGATGAAGAAGGCTCCGACTCCCACCGAATCCTGGTCAGCCACCGCCCATTGGGTGTGTCCGAATGCCGATCCACCCCACATGCCGATGCGACCGTCATACCAGGGCTGCCGCGCTAACCAGTGGAGTGTCTCGATGCCGTCTTGCCGTTCGTGGCGCAAGGGATAGAACCGCCCGCCAGACTCGTATCGTCCGCGGGTGCCCTGGATGACCACCACGTAGCCCCGACTAGCCCAATAGCGGGCTACCGCATCTGATCTAATACGATTTTTTAGGGTATTGGTAAATGGGATCCGCACTAACAACGTCGGTGCTTGATCCAGACCGATCGGTCGATGCACGTCTGCCCGTAACTCGACTCCATCGGCAGTGGTGAAACCGACACGTCTTTGCGTATGCACTGCAAATTTGGCGGGTCGAACGCCCTCGTGTGGTAGCACCAAGCGTCGGGCTACTTGGTCGAGCATGCGCTGGCAGCCCAACGATTGCAACGCTGCCCAACAAAGCAACACGATGGCTAAGCGCGTCGTTAAGCGCGTGGTATTGCGCCGCCCGCCTTTGGTTTGGCGATATGTATATTGCCAAAAGCGGCGACCACGGCAACCAGCAGAACTTCCCGCGGTCATCTCAATTACTCGGTCTGGGACAACGCAAATGGCCATAGCCGTGCAGCAGCAGGAAACAGGCCAGCACCAGATGAAAGACCGAGGGTATCGTCGCACCTAACCACGAATCTGGAAGAGCAAAAGTAACCGAAGCGAGCAGGCGCAGAGCCATTACGCCAAAGTAAACGCCACCACCTACCATCCAGGCTATGCCGCGTTGGCGGCTAGCAACATGACGGCCATTAGTGTGGCTGGAAATGATTTTAAGCAGCACCGTCAGTATTGCAATTTGGGCGAGCAATAGCACAGGATAAGGCAAAACACCGCTTTGCCAGTCGTCGAATGGCGGCAAAAATATGACGGGATGTAGCCACTGTACGAATTGCGCGGTGACGCGGAAAAGAAACACCGATAGCAGCACGACAAGCAGCCCAACGTAGGTTCTGTGACTCATCGTACGGTTCCTAGCGCGGTCGCCACAGCTTGCGCCAGATACTCGCAGGCGACTGGGACAGCGCCGTCCTCTGCCTAAGTAGTTTGTACTGGTAGACGTTTCTTCGTGAATTGCAATCCATATTGCTCCGTAGCTACAAGGACATAATGGACGAGGCGTCGAGACCCGACTTCCCCCCGATTGGTACAGTGCCTAAATCTATGTCACAATAAGTCTCCGATTGCCGGTTGGCCATTCGCAGTCGGAACATTCGCAGTTGGAAAATAACGCGCATGGGAACAACGCAATCCTTCTTCATCGGTTGTTTTACGACGGCGAGTGTATTACTCCCTTTCCACTTTGCTGACATCTTCTTTTTGCATTACCACAGCAATTTCTTTTTTGTGATCGTAGGCCCCACCGAGAAAATAGTCGGGTAGATGGCACCAAATAAGATTCAACGTAGATGCGACGACAAGCCACGGCAAGAAATTCTTGCCGTCTGGTGCGCCCTGGAAGCTCAGACCACCAACTACCACAGCCGGTACGATTGATACAGGTAAAAGTCGGTTGAGTCGAGGTTTTAGTAGTAGCGTAGTGTCCCGGAAGCCGTCTCTGTGCAAGTACAGCAGAGGACTGTCCTTTCTTGCGATAGTCACCTTTGCCGGAGTTATAGCTAACAGTTTACCAGCCCTATCATAAATACTCACCCTTTCCGGAGTCGTGGAGATGATTACTTCATCGTGCCTTCCGGATAAAATGGTTGTCAAAGCAGGCGCCCCACAAGCTACTATCTGAGAAAATGTAATCCCAATTGTGATGACCCTAATAAAAATTGGCACCATCATGCAAGTATACCTCACTTCAGTGGCTCATTAGATATTACTCATAACCAGTCTTGCGGTCCTCTTTATCGGTCAAGGCGGGATTTACATCGGTTTTTTTCATGTGCACAACATAGGGTTTGTCATTTTTCTTAAATATACCTCCCAACAAGATATCAGCTATTGGGGCAAGCAGTACGTTCGCGATTGTAAGCTTCCCGTAAATTCCCGAACCAGGTGAAATTCCGCTGTTTTCCTTGTAGTACATAAGATAAATGAGTGTAGACCACAGGTTGATCGAAGTAGACATCACAATAGTAGAATCAATATAACCATCTTTACGCAAAGTAAAGTGCTGACGAGGAAGCCTCTTTAGTGCAATCTGGACAGGAGTAATTCCGATGTTGAAGCCCTGGCTATCATAGATTTCTACACCTTCGGGCGCCGTCATAATATCAACCTTATCATATCTATCAAAAATCAGAGTAGCGCATCCATTAAGCGCGAAAACACTGAGTCCAAGGAATGCGAGTATAACACACATTGTTTTCATAGAGTACTGTGGTCTCAACTCTGAAGTGTACGTTTAGTATTTAGGTTTATCGAGTTTAAAAACATCGTTTGGTGATCGAAACTCCAGTGTTTTTCTGGGTCGGTTATTGAGGCGGCCTGAGGATAATATCCATTGGGGCTTCGGTTTCGTTTTAATTCACGTGAAATTGTCGTGCGATGCACACCGACAATCCGAGCAATCTGCGTGGGGCGGGTGAATTGACAAAGGAAATAGACCGGTTGGCCTTTGTTTTTTCACCCACCGCAAAAGGTGCACTTAGAAGTTGAATCCACACTGGTTATTAAAATCGATATCTCGCAATACCCATACCCTCCTGCCAAAGGATTGAGAGGCTTGACCGTACACACGGCGACCGCACGCAGTTCAAGGAACGGTAATTAGAGTATGGATTCGCTCACAAAAAAAAACCTCCTGCCAAAGGTTTACAAGGAAGGCCCAACACCCACCGTGCGGATGCCAAGACGGGAGCGGAAGTTAAGATAAATAAGTATTGTCGCGCAAGGGACTACGCAACGCCTTAATTACAGACAGCTACCTCACGCCAGTCGCCTAGATGCTTCGACGGTGTATCTTTGCCCCATACATCTACCTCCACCATCCCGCAGGCCATGGAGATTGCCACAGTGCTTGATGTGCGCATCGCCACCAACGATAAACAGGCGAGACCGGCGCAAAGTATATACCACTGAGTTGTGGAGAAGCGAAAACGACGGAATCCAGCCAGGGGGCACTTGGTGGTTGCATGTAACTACCTTTTTGACGAGCAGGCCAGCTGCCACCACCCATGTCGCCGCTTGAATTGTGTGGGAAAACAGCTTTGATGATATTGGACAAGATGCGGATCATCTATTCAGGAGAATGACTATTGGCTTATAAACTTGCGTATAGCGGATTGTTCTGGGAAGCACCCTATCTCGAGCGGGAATTGGCGGCGCTACAGGCGGCCGGGTGGGACGGTTGGGAAGTGCGGCAACCGCTGGACTGGCTGGGCACGCCGGGCCGGGTGCGGAAATTGTGCGAGCGATTCGGCGTGGAGGTTGCCGCTGTGTGCGGCCCCAATGCCACATTGAGCATCGACGATCCGAGTCATCAGATCAACAAGCGGCGCATTGAGTTTGCCGCCGAACTAGGGGTCGCGACATTTATGACCAAGGGACCCGGGCGAGGGCAGCGGGTCTGTTCCGACCAAGAACTGGATCAGATGGCAGCGGTATATGAGGACTTAGCCGTCTATGGCGATACGCTCGGCGTTTGTGTGACCTTTCACCCGCATATCAACCACTTGGTTAATAGTGAAGACGAGTGGAAGCGCTTTATGCAGCGGCTCAATGCCTGCAAGTTGTGCTTGGACATGTCGCACGCGGTCCACTGGGGGTACGACCCGGTGCAGGCGGTGCACGATTTTGCCTCGCGTATTGCCTATGTGCATCTGCACGATTTCAAGGAGGGCAAGACGGTGGAGTTAGGCGATGGGCCGATGTGTGATTATGCGGCATTTATGGGGGCATTAGAGCGCGTTGGTTTTGCGGGATGGGTTACGGTGTGTCCGGGCGAGGCGGAACGGACCGAGGAGGAGAAGATGCGGATCAATCGAGCATATATGCGTAGTATTGGCTATTAGTATCTGCAACCTGTGCCGGACGCCAAATTGATATTCATTGCGGATCTCATCGTCAATCCCGCACGCTAGATCTTCGTGCCTATTCAGGCCCAATCTCCAGAGCATGGGCCCGTGAGGGCAAAGTAGTAAGGTGTTAGAGTTTGCGGGCTGGGTTGCAGTCGAGCAAGAGGCTCCTATCGACGAGATAAGAACTCCAGCGGAGCGAAAGTGCAGGGCCCAACACCCGTTTATTCGCTAAGGATTTAGCCATTAAAAAACGCATAGCTATTGCCGGGGCTGGTCATATGGCCCGAATCCGGGGACAGGCATTCCTCGCTACCGGTCAGGCGGAAATCTGTGCGGTTGTCTCCCAGCACCTGGAGACGGCCCGGGTTTGCGCAGCGGAACTAGACTGTAGTCTCTACGGTGACGATATCGGCTATTTGGCGGCAGGCCGCCCGGATGCGGTGTTGATCGAGACTCCGCACAAAGCGCAGGATGAAATCGCGGTATGGGCACTCGAAGAGGATTTGGATCTGCTGATCGGCGGCAGTCTGGCCTGCTCTCTGGCGAGCGGAACCCAGATCGCCGAGCTGGCGGCTCAACGCGGTCGAATCGTCGAGGCCGGCTACCAGCGCCGCTACGATTTGGCCTGGGAGGAGATCCGTCGATTGGTCCAGAGTGGTGTTCTTGGAGCGCCAATTATGGCTGTCAGTATGGCGCTCTGGAGTCCGGATCCAGAGCGTTGGTACTACGACCAAGCTGCCAGCGGCGGCATGCCGGTGACCCATATGAGCTACTGCTACTTGAACGCTATTCGTTGGATTATGGGCGTACCCGAGACGGTGACGGCCATGGCCAACCGCAAGGTCGAGACCGGTCCTGGCCGGGTATTGGAGGAGACCTGTGCGGCTTGTATTGGATTCGAGAATGGTGCATTTGCCTCGGCTACAGCCAGTTATGCTCGACCCGAGGGAATGGATGATGCAGAGACCCGATTCGTCTGCAGCGAAGGCGGAATCCAAGTACATACAGATTCTATCACCGTGTTCCGGCAGGGTACGGCGGAAATACGCTCGTTCAAAAACACTTGCTCGCCCTTCATCCGCCAGGCGCAGGCTTTTCTCCAGGCCTTGGAAAAACGCGAACCTGTAAATAATCCTCCCGAGGATGCCCTATTGGATCTCCAGATTGGTGCGGCGATCTCCCTTTCTGCTCGTGAAAATCGGACTATTTTCTTGCGAGATAACCATCGCTACGACCGCTAAGGTCGTCGAGTAGCGGATATTGGACGCAGAAGAAGGCCGGGTTCGCCCGGCGAGCAGTCCGGCACCGTCTACCATTTATCAGAGTTGGGGCAAAGTAGTCGGCAGGCAAACCATCCAAGATGCATAATATCGGCGACTTCGCGCTGTGCAATTTGTCCATTTAGTATCTCGGTTGTAATTTTGCTACTGCCGATTCGGGAGTGTATATGTGTCCAATTATTGAGAAAGGAGAAGCTATCTTATGGCACCGGCGGATCTCCGTTCCCGATCTTACATGGTCATGTTGAATGAAGACGTTGCGGCTAAAACGCGCATTGTCATCTGTGAGGTTGAGCGGACAAAGCTCGAAGTAAAACGGTTTTGCGTATGGGCCTATTGCGGGTATCCCGCTGAGATCGAAGACATCAGCGATCAACTTAATGGTCAGGTTAAACGCAGACTGCGTCAACACACCATGCAACTGATGGTGGACGAGAATTTGTGGTCGGATAAGGAGGATACGGGCGCGGCCGGGGACGACGGATTGGGCGTGTAAGTCTGACTGGAAGATCAAGGCCATGCAATGCGAATTTCAGTAGGCCTTTGTAATACCAGCATCACTAATATACACAGCGATCGACAGTCTCGGCGCGTAGCGGCTCAAGGTGCGATATAAGGCTATTTCCGGTGGTTCGCGATCAATTTATACTCTGCGGCAGAATGTACATAAGTGACCAAAGATTTCCTATCTGAGCTACTGCACCTTGGCAAGATATAGCATTGCAGAAAAGGCTATATAATTTACTCATAGGCACAAAATGGTCCACTGGTTGAATGCCGGCTAGCCTTGGGGGACCATAGATTGCCTTGCTGCTGGCCAGCAGAGCAGAATAGGTAGCTCTGTGGCTAAACAGGAGATTGCATTGATACTTGAATCACCAAAATCGGCAGAATCAAGAGGCGCTATTCGGGCGGCAATAGAACAGAAGTTCGGTTAATTCGACCAAAATCACAGTTAATAGCAGTATAAATTCAGTGCTGTTCTCAAAGCCGCACTGATGGCTTTGTTTTTTCCACGCGGGTGCTCCCACGGATAGATAAATCACGCTATGTTGCGCAATTTATCGGTCAACTCACTGGCAACTTTTGTATGGCATCTTCTTGGTGTACGTTGGCAATTACATAACAAACTAGATTCCCTGCATCACGACCATCGCGAATGCGGTGGCGGGTAGCGGTCGGCTGCATAAAGCAGTCACTCACAGTTGCCCGCACGATGTCTCCTTTACGTTACGCAACAATATTTTTTTCAGTATCGATGAAGCCGTTTGCGCGAAAACGATTTTGTCAGTATCTATGGGATAGACTTCTCTCCCCGATTTGTCCGCACTGGCTTTATTGCGTTGTAGGAGGGCCGCCGTGAATATTGAAGAACACTACATCAAGACCTACTCGAGTATTGATGCTCGTCGGAGTGATTTACTTCGATTAGTAGAGGAAAACCCCGATCGTGTAGATTTTCTGCATGAACTACAGGTACACGTTGAGGTCCTGTATGAGATGACAGAGCGGATGCGTCAAGAGGCAGAGAAGCCAGAATTTGGGCTGGTCGGAGCACCATTCGGAAAGTCTATTGAAGAAGTAGGACGAAGCTCTTAGCACACCCCAGGGCAGTGGGGGTTGCTAAGCCCGGAAGGTATAATAACTACCACTGTTGGGTATTGCGGCGCGGATTTTTCTCGCGCCGTTTTTTTGTGGGCGACTTTTATGATACCGTGCTTATTCTCACCGAGCCCTACCGTCTCCGTTGGTCTGCCGACCACTTACACTCATCGCATCGCCATCCCATCAGGCAGATCAAAACCTCTACGTTAACACGGTTGCTTTAGGCCGTGCTAATACGTTGTGGGCGCTGTCGTTGAATATCGGTGGTCAAAAATAGGCGATATAGCTCGGTCAATGGGGACGCCAAGACTGGCCGGCACAGCGCTTGGAAAACTACGTGCTCGAGGGACGAATTGCCGTTGAGAGCACGATGACCATTGACAGGCAAGGACATTTGCATATCGTGCTGTGACTATTGTTGATCCAGCTGCTGTCGCCACAGAAGGCCATAGGGGCGATCCCTGTTTCCCAAGTCCTTCTCTTATGCAATAACATTCGCAGCACTAATTCGCTTCCGTTGAGGTGAGTCCTACCCATCACCAAGCCGCCAACGGTCTACGATCAATCTCCCGATCGGGATTTTATCATCTGGTCAATTCGCCGGGGATTATGTATATGCAGGGCGCTGCGGTGTGGTATTTTGATCCTATAAATTACCCAAGTATTTTGTTTACAATGAGTTGAATCCTAACTCGTTTTCATCAGATCTCAGAGGCTATTGTTGTCGTTGCCGAGGACTGCGAATCGCCGATTACACTATCTAGCCTTGCCGCAGCCAACCCTCCCGCGCTAGATGCTTCCTGCGAATTCGATCCGGTTCGTTGAGAATCGTACCATAATACTCCTTGCGAAAATGGCCGCATTGAAAAAATATCCCTGCCGACCAAGCGGAGTGCAAACTCCGGTCATCGCGGTAATGGCGTCGCATGAGCATTTTATTCATTACTGAATAATAAAACGATGGTTTATTACAAATACGATGGTGTTTCAATCGTATCTTTACTCAAAGCAATAATTCAAGGCTTACGTGTAGTGTGCATTTGATCTTAGTTCAAAAAACGCCGGCAGCGGGTGGCAGCCCGGGTCAGGTGGTACTGTTGGGATCGCTTAAATCCCCCAAACCGGTCATTAATGTCAATCTAAGGAGGCATCTCATGGTCGATGAGCAACTTATCGCGCTTGCCAAGCTACTACCACATGGCAGTAAGCTCTTGGGGTAGGTAGCGTCAAACGCTGTATTTCGATGTGTTCAAAGTAAAAGCGGCAATCTTCAGCCTGTGCTCGAATGCTAACGCAGCAAGAGTGCTAGCGAATCTCTGATCGCCATGACTCCGCAACAGCTCGACCTCGTCGCAGCTAATTTCTTAGCATACTCACCTTGCTAGGCTTATTCAATCAATCACGCCAAAAGATTCTTACTGCAAAGATCTACCTGCGTGGACCTCGCCCTCGTTTTATAGCCGGCGAGGTCACCGACCTATTCAGCGTGGGCCCAATTTCTCGGTATTTCGTTGGGCCGTCGAATCCGGGTCTTAACGATAGTCGATCACTTTAGTCGTTGAGAGTGCATATATCGGGATCGGGGCTCATTTTCGAGGTATCCAAGTGGCCGAACGGTTGGCCAGCATGTCCCGTCGATGATCAGTCCCCAAGAATATCCGCGTCGATAATGGTCCAGAATTTACCTCGGTTGCGCTGGACCAATGGGCGTATTGGCATGAGATCCAGTCGGTCTTATCGAGACCAGCAACCCCAACAGATAACGCACATATCGAGTCATTTAATGCGCGCTTGCGGCGAGAATGCCTCGATATACCCATTGGTTTAAGTCGATTGAGGAGGCACGCAGTAAAATCAAGACTTGGTAGCGTCCATATAACGAGGAACATCCTCGCAGCGCGTCAGGCTATTTAATGCCGAATGCGTTGATACCCCAGCCAATTCAGCTTTCCAGAAGAGCGTAGGCGAGGCGCGCAAATATTCGTCGCCGATAACGATTGCCGGCATGTCGGGCAATGGGCGGGACCGTGTTTATTCTTTCAGTACCATGTCAATGCACATGACAGCGGCGAGAATTAGTTGTCGGGCTACGTGATCTGCTGGTACAGCCTCGGAAATTGTCAATGCGTAGTTATCGGCGCTGGTGAACATTTCCTTACCAATACCCGCCCATTCTTTGCTGACTTTTGCGAATTGGGTCTCGGCGGCCATGAATCTGAAGTCCCATCCGGTCCATTTGCCCTGCAGTTGACATACGGGATGGTCGTCGGCGTCGAGCACGGCGAAGGAGCCGCCAATTGAGAAGAATTTCTGCTTGAACCCACCGATGTATTGATCCTTCTCATCGAGGACCCGGACGGTCGAGAGGAAGATCGAAATGCCCCGAGTGATGCGCAGCAGTTGCTGCCCATCCGGCGTGCGTATTGTTATGTCAAAGGGTGTCATCCGCTTATATTTGCTGAACCGGAACATCTTGGTTAGAAGTCCCAACCCTTCTTCGCGGCACTCCATGACGACCTCGCCGCTTGCTGGATCGTGAATGTCGTAGTTGTTGGCGGCCTTGAACATGCCCACATGCTCTTTGACCAGAAAGACATTTTTCTTCAATAGATCGTGCATCGTTTTGTCCTTGTTATCGAGGATCACGAAGAGTTTCGATTACATGGCGGTTTTATTAGGCTATAGGATACGCTGTTCAGCGTCTGTAGGGCAAGGAGCAAATACAGATATTGAGTGGGGGCCTTAGGTAGGAGCCGTTTGCTATTTTACAGCCCATCGGCTGCTGGCGGCCGGGTGCGTGCAAGGGGGCGATCCGCGACTCAGACCCCTGTCTTTCGGCATTGGAAGAATGCAATTAACCCTTGATCGACGCGAACGATCTTTATATCTCATTTCGCAACTAGCGTTGCTGGCACTTGTAGCGCAAATGCTAAAGGGCCGATTGGTCCGACACTGAATACTTGGCCCTTTCGATAATGGAAGACACAGCAGTATCGTATGGGGCTCGAGCCAAATATGAAATATTAGCATGGCAAGTTTACGTCAAAAGAGCGTGCGGTATTTCACTTTACTTATAACGACGGAGGTAGCCTTGTGAAGAGGATGATTGGATTAGTGATGATGATGGGGTTGGTAGTGAGTTTTATTGGATGCGGCGATGACGATTCTAGTCCAACGGGATCATCGGTGTCGCAAGATATGTATGCTGAAAATATTGTTGGCACCTGGAAATCGTATGGTGATCCATTCTGGACATTCTCGTCGGATGGGACCGTCGAACTTATCGGTTGGGATTTGATCTATAACTGGGAAATTTCGGGGTCGACACTTACGATTACCGACTCGGACGGTAACCTCTATGGCGATTATCCCATTGAGATCGTATCGTTGTCGAATGACCAGCTCGTCTATACCGACACAATAGATAAGGTTGACGACAGCGGTACGGTAGACGAACAGATCACGATGACTCGTTAAGAGAATGCCTATCGTTTCTGCGCCAGGCTACCAGAGATCCAAAAACAGGTTAGGCCCGTCAAATGGACTATATACTACAGGTCTTGTTTTTTGCGCGAAATAGCATAGACGCCGTAGCCGACTAACGCTATCAATAAATAGACTTCGCCGCCAAAGGGTACGGTAAACGGTTCGAGCTCACTCTGCGAGTTGTTCGCTCCCGATTCGTCTGAACCGCTACCACTACTACATGTGCCTCCACAACCAGTCAAGTTTACACGCAGTGTTGGATTATAGGTGAGATCGACAGTGCCCGAGATACCGCCGCCCTGCGTCGGTGTGAATTGAATATCTATTGTCCCTTGCTGGGTGTTCAGAATTGTAAGCGGGAGTGCTGTTATGGTGGTAAACTGCGTATTGGAAAACACCAGCGTTTGCATATCATGGCTGGCGCCCGTCTGGTTGTCAATAATAAGCGACAATACGGAAGCCTGGCCGAAATTGACTACGCCAAAGTCGAGGTCTCCTGGCGTAACCTGCATAGTTCCTTGTCCCTCCATTGCAATGGCTGTCGGAGAAGAGGGATCGTTGCTGGTTATTGTCAGCGTCGCATTCGTCAAACTCCCATCAATGGGGGTGTAGGTTATGGTGAATGTCTGGCTGCCGCCAGCGGCCACTGAAAGCGTGGTGGTGCTCGGTACGAATACGCCATCATCGGAGGTGATATTCGTTATCGACAGCGTATTGCCACCCGGATTAGAAACCGTTATGGTCAATACCAAAGGGGTATTCGTGGGTACATTGCCAAAGGCGATTGGACTCGGTGAGACCGAAACCTGAGGATTGCTCAAGACATTGATAATAATCGTATCGTCGTCGGTTTCTGCGCCGCCGCTCCCTGTGTTGCCTTGATCATTGGTCTGGATCTGTATGCTGGCTGCCCCTATAAAGTTAGTCGTCGGCGAAAAGAATAGCCCATTCAAAGCGGTATTGATATCGGATAGCGCGCCGGTGAATACCATCACCGGATCGGCGGTGCCATTACCGGTGGTGAAGGTCAATCCGGTGACGCCGTTGAGGGTGGCAGTCCCGTTGGTGGGGGTGAGGGTCACCCGGACGCTGCTGACCCCGGCATCGACATCTGCAATACTAATCGGATTGAGTAGAGCGGCGCTAAAGGTCAGGTCTACATTTTGGTTAGTCGTCTGCGTTGCCGGCACGGTATGCACAGGACGATCATTGACCGCCGTGACTACAATAGAGACGTCTTCGCTGTCGCTCGAATAGGCGGTCGATCCGCCATTGGAGCTAACATTTATACCACTCGTGCCCTCGGCGTTCGAGTCGCTGCCATCCCACGCGCGCACCGTTAGGCCTGTCGTCAACGTACCGTTTTCGTTGACTGCCGGCACGAAACGTATCTTGGTATTGCCATCGGCCGACAGCAACAGAGCCGAGGTATTGCTAACGCTATTGGGTATGTCGATCCAGGTCGTGCCATCGGTCGCATACTGCCAATTGCCGTTTGGACTCGTCTCATCGATACCAATGATTGCCAATCCTTCGGGGTCACTTTCTGCATCGGTGATGGCATTGTTGCCGTTGGCGGTCGAGGTAGCGATGATCGCTGAAACCAAATCGCCATTATTCGACGCCGGATCCTCATTGATTCCAGTAAGGTTCATCGTAGCTGAGTTATCTAACACTGGCGCATCGTTGATGGCGGTGATGGCGATGTTTCTGGTCACGCTGTTGGAGGGGTCGGTACCGTCGTTGGCGATAAAGGTGACGGTGCGGGTGGCCGTCGAGGGATTGTCGGTGTCGGTATTCTGATAGGTGACGGCCCGCAGGGCGGTCTGGTAGTTGGCCACCGAGGAGGTGCCGGACAGCGTCATCAGGCCGGTGGAGGAGGTGAAGACGCCGGTGATGCCCAGTTGGTTGGCAAAGGCCAATACGTCCTCTGTGTTGTCGAGGTTGCCGGTGATCTGCACGGTGGCGCTTTCGAGATTGG
>LWDU01039441.1_pt1 | contig 13385 bp, 14 predicted proteins | sample 727161 | NCBI WGS metagenome assembly LWDU01 (sample SAMN04566230, study PRJNA314399) | hydrothermal vent metagenome | isolation source: deep sea hydrothermal plume seawater | place: Mexico: Gulf of California, Guaymas Basin | collected 2004-07-11 | reverse complement strand
GGCGACATTGCGACGAAGGGTCTCGACTACTCGCCGGGCGCAAAGGGCGATGAAGTCAGCGCGATCAAACTTGCACTACAGATTCAGATCTAACGATCTACCACCCCCAAAAGAATTAAGGAAGTAACTAAATGAAACTCTACAGATCGATTGGCCTTGCGGTGATTGCCCTGGCCACCTTCATGACGTCCGCATCCGCGGAAGAGACAATCAAAGTGGGAGTCCTTCACTCGCTGTCGGGAACGATGGCGATCAGTGAAACGACCCTCAAGGACACCGTCCTGATGCTCATCGACGAGCAAAACAAGAAGGGCGGCCTGCTCGGCAAGAAGCTCGAAGCCGTCGTCGTGGATCCGGCCTCCAATTGGCCGCTCTTCGCCGAGAAGGCGCGCCAGCTCATCGAGAAGGACAAGGTCTCGGTTGTCTTTGGCTGCTGGACATCGGTCTCACGCAAATCCGTGCTGCCGGTCTTCGAAGAATTGGACAGCTTGCTTTTCTATCCCGTTCAATACGAGGGCGAAGAGTCGTCGAAGAACGTCTTCTACACGGGCGCCGCGCCCAACCAGCAGGCGATCCCCGCCGTCGACTACTTGATGAACGACATCGAGGTCAAGCGCTGGGTGCTCGCGGGAACGGATTACGTCTATCCGCGCACGACCAACAAGATCCTCGAGTCCTATTTGAAGGCCAAGGGTGTTGCCGCTGAAGACATCATGATCAACTACACGCCCTTCGGTCATTCGGATTGGCAGAGCATCGTGTCGGACATCAAGAAGTTCGGCGGTGCGGGCAAGAAGACTGCGGTCGTGTCGACGATCAACGGTGACGCCAACGTGCCCTTCTACAAGGAACTCGGGAACCAGGGCGTCTCGGCTGCGGACATTCCGGTCGTTGCCTTCTCGGTCGGAGAGGAAGAACTCTCGGGTTTCGACACGAAGCCGCTGGTAGGACATCTCGCTGCCTGGAACTATTTCATGAGCGTCGATGCCGATATCAACAGCGACTTCATCACGAGCTGGCACAAGTTCATCAAGGATCAGAAGCGCGTCACGAACGACCCGATGGAAGCCCACTACATCGGCTTCAACATGTGGGTCAAGGCAGTCGAGGCCGCCGGTACGACGGATGCAACGGCAGTACAGGATGCGATCATCGGAATCGAGGTGCCCAACCTCTCGGGCGGTACTTCGCAGATGCTCGCCAACCATCACATCACCAAGCCGGTGCTGATTGGCGAAATCCAGGACGACGGTCAGTTCGCAACGGTCTGGGAGACCGACGGTCTGGTCCCCGGCGATGCGTGGACGGACTTCCTGCCGGAGAGCAAGATCCTCAAGGCCGACTGGACTGCGAAGCTCGGTTGCGGCAACTACAACACCGTGACCAAAAAGTGCTCGGGACAGAACTTCTAGACCCCGACTCCGGTTGGTAGATGCCAAGGGAATGACTTGGATTGGGCAAGAGCGGCGGTCTGACTGCCGCTCTTGCCAATCGCGTCTTTGCCCTTTTTGGGTTTTGCTGGTTTCGCGAACGCACGTCGTTTCCCATTCTGCGATTGAAGTAAGGTTATAGGGGATCCGTTTGAGGCGGCGAATGATGACATTCCTGCGATTCCAACACTGCAACTCGGTGAACCCAAGAAGGCGGAACGACGCGCAGAGATGAGGAACCCCTTACTGGCAGCGTTGTTTCTTGTTCTGTCGCTTTGCATCGCGTTTCCACTCAGCGCAAATACGCAGATGTATGGTGAGGCCGTCGAGCGCCTCACGGGCAAGAGCTTCAAAACCAAGGCGGCTGCCGTCGCCGAGATCGCAGAGAGCGGCAGCCCGCATGCCCACCGCTTGCTTGAGGCCTTGCTCGCCGGTCGCGTCTACAAACAGAAGGCCACTTCGGCGGTCGTGATTGCCAACAAGGACAAGGACGGTGCCTGGGTCATCCACGCGGCGATCGATGGCACGGCCCTCGGGACGACTAAAAAATCAGCCCTGAAAAAGATCATCATCAATAACTCGATGCGCGGTTCGCTCCGCACCGTCCTCGCGCGCCTGAGCTTGCGCGCTACAGATTCTGAAGAACGCCGGCTCGCGGTCAAGTCATTGTACGAATCGCTCTCGCCTGAAACGGTTGAGCTGCTGCGCGAAGCGGTCAGCGCGGAGCGCGACCCCGAAGTACTCGATGCGTTGCGGGTCGCCTTGGCGCTCGCGGATCTCGAATCCGCCGATGCGGACCGTCGGGTGGTGGCGATTGACGCACTTGCGAGCAGTCTGCACCCCGAGGTGCACAACCGCCTAGTCGAAATCGCGACGACGCTCCCCGATGAAAACGTGGCAGCAGAACCCGAGGCAGAGTCGCTCGTTCGGGCGGCGGCGGTGCGGGCGGTCGCCAAGATCGATCGCTGGCGCAGCTTCTATGCATTTATCGAGACGACTTTCTTTGGCTTGAGTCTGGGCTTCGTTCTCGCACTCGCAGCCATTGGTCTGGCGATTACCTTCGGTGTCATGGGCGTCATCAACATGGCGCACGGCGAGTTGATCATGCTGGGCGCTTACGCGACCTACGTCGTGCAGCAGCTGATGCCGAACCATCTCGATATATCTCTCTTCGTAGCGATTCCGGTGGCGTTCATGACTTCGGCGCTGGTGGGCATACTCATCGAGCGAGGGGTTGTGCGCTTTCTCTATGGACGTCCACTCGAGACGTTGCTGGCGACCTTCGGTGTGAGTTTGATTCTGCAGCAAACAGTACGCAGCATCTTTTCGCCGCTCAATCGCGCGGTCTCGACGCCGGAATGGATGAGCGGCCAACTCGTGATCAACGATGCGCTCGCATTTACAAATATTCGGGTCTATATCGTGCTCTTCAGCATCATCGTTTTCGTGGCTCTGACCACGTTGTTGCGATTTACCACCCTGGGTCTGCAGATCCGGGCGGTCTCCCAAAACCGAGAGATGGCGAGGGCCATGGGGATCCGTGGCGGCTGGATCGATGCAACGACTTTCGGCCTGGGCTCGGGGGTCGCGGGGCTCGCGGGGGTGGCGCTCAGCCAACTCACCAATGTGGGCCCGAACCTGGGACAGAGCCATATCGTCGACTCGTTCATGGTCGTGGTCTTTGGCGGCGTCGGCAATCTGTGGGGCACCGTGATCGCCGGGTTGTCGCTTGGCGTCGCCAATAAATTCATCGAACCCTTCGCCGGCGCGGTGCTCGCCAAGATCGTGGTACTCGTCTTCATCATTTTCTTCATTCAAAGGCGCCCGCGTGGACTCTTCCCACAGCTAGGCCGCTCGGCGGAGGCCTGACCCAGTATGCTCAGCGCTATTCTCGAGCGATACAAGTTGTCGGATCGCATCGTCGTCGGCGGACTGAGTCTGCTGATTGTGGCCGTTCCGATTTTGAACCTGCTGGTCCCCGAGACTTCGGTGCTGCACGTGTCGACGTTTACTGTGACCTTGCTCGGCAAGTATCTGTGCTACGCGATGCTCGCCTTGGCGGTTGATTTGATCTGGGGGTATTGCGGGATCCTGACGCTCGGGCACGGCGCCTTCTTCGCGCTCGGTGGTTACGCGATGGGGATGTACCTGATGCGGCAGATCGGCGATCGAGGCGTTTACGGCAACCCGCTGCTGCCCGACTTCATGGTCTTTCTCAATTGGCAGGAGCTTCCCTGGTATTGGTGGGGCTTCTCCAATTTTGGTTTCGCGATGGTCATGGTCGTCCTCGCGCCCGGTCTGCTCGCATTGGCATTCGGCTGGTTTGCGTTTCGATCCAGGGTGAACGGGGTTTACCTGTCGATCATCACGCAGGCGATGACCTTTGCACTGCTGCTCGCCTTCTTTCGCAATGAAATGGGCTTCGGCGGCAACAATGGTCTGACGGATTTTAAGGAAATTTTAGGCTTTAGCCTGCGGGCGGACGGCACCCGGATCGCGCTTTTCGTCACCACGGTGGTGCTGTTGTTGGGTTCGTATATCGCTTGTCGCGCGATCACGGATTCGCGCTTCGGACGGATCATCGTTTCGATTCGCGACGCCGAAGACCGAACCCGTTTCCTCGGTTATCGCGTCGAGAACTACAAGCTCTGGGTGTTCGTATTGTCTGCCGTGATTGCCGGCCTCGCCGGGGCTGTCTACGTGCCGCAGGTCGGCATCATCAACCCCGGAGAATTTGCGCCACTCAATTCGATCGAACTCGTTGTCTGGGTAGCGATTGGTGGTCGCGGGACCCTCTATGGCGCGATTGCGGGTGCCATTCTGGTCAATTTTTCAAAGACGCAATTTACGAGCCTCTTTCCCGAAGCGTGGCTCTTCGTGCTCGGCGCGATCTTCGTATTGGGGACGCTCTTTCTGCCAAAGGGTGTCGTAGGTTTATTTGATCGGAAGTCCAAATGACGAGCCAGATTGTGGGTCGCGACGCCATGACAACGGTGACGCGGGATGGGGTTGGCCCGCACGGCGCTGCCGAACTCAAGAATACGATTCTCTATGTCGAGGGCGTGACCGTCAGCTTCGATGGCTTCAAGGCGCTCAATGACCTCAGCGTCTACATCGAGCGCGGCGAGTTGCGGTGCATCATCGGCGCCAATGGCGCGGGCAAGAGCACGATGATGGATGTCGTAACCGGGAAAACGCGACCGGATTCGGGGCAGGTCTTGTTCGATGATGGCAAAGATCTGCTCGAAATGAGCGAGCCGGAGATCGCGATCGCGGGCATCGGTCGCAAGTTCCAGAAGCCCACTGTCTTCGAACAGCATTCGGTCTTCGTCAACCTCGAACTCGCCATGCGTTCGGATAAAGGGGTGTGGGCGACCCTCGTCGGAAAATTGAGTGGTGAACAGCGTGATAAGATCGATGAGACGCTGGAAACGATCGGTCTCACGGCGCTCCGCGATGTCCACGCGGGGTCGCTTTCGCACGGCCAGAAGCAATGGTTGGAGATCGGGATGTTGCTGATGCAAGAGCCCAAATTATTGCTTGTTGATGAGCCGGTGGCGGGGATGACGCATCAAGAGACAGAGCGGACTGCGGAATTGCTCGTATCGCTCGCCGGCGAGTTTTCAGTCGTCGTCGTTGAGCACGATATGGAGTTCGTCCGGTCGATCGCAAAACGTGTCACTGTTTTACACGAGGGCAGGATGCTCGCCGAAGGTACGATGAATGCGATCCAAAACGATCCGCGCGTCATCGAAGTCTATCTGGGGGAATGATGTTAAGGCTTGAGGGCGTCGATCAATACTACGGCGAGAGCCAGGCGTTGTGGGATCTCTCGCTCGAGGTTCCAACGGGCTCGTGCACGTGTTTGATGGGCCGCAACGGGGTCGGCAAGACCACGACGCTGAAATGCATCATGGGCTTGCTGCCGATCGCGCGTGGCGAGATCCGATTTGGGGATAGGTTGCTTTCGCGCGAGTCGGCCGAGTCCCGGGCCCGCGGCGGGATTGGCTATGTGCCCCAGGGCCGCGATGTCTTTCCGCTGCTTACGGTCGACGAAAACTTGCGCACCGGGCTCTCGGTCAACGGCGGCGCACGTGGCCGCCGCGCCTACGAGCGAGCGCTGGACCTCTTTCCCGTGCTTCGAGATATGCTCAGGCGTAGGGGTGGGGATCTCTCGGGCGGGCAACAACAACAACTCGCTGTGGCCAGGGCATTGATTCTGGAGCCGTCGCTGCTGATACTCGATGAACCCACGGAGGGGATCCAGCCCAATATCGTGCAAGAGATCGGAGACACGATCATGCGGCTCAATCGTGAGATGAAGATGACGGTATTGCTCGTGGAGCAAAAGTTGCCTCTGGCCAGACGCGTCGCCGACCGCTTCACGATTCTCGACAAGGGTCGCGCTGTAGCGGGAGGTCCGATGAACGGCTTGGACGACGAGGTTGTCCGCCAGTTCTTGACGGTTTGAGATGACGACGTCCCCCCACGCCTTTCTGAAGCCGAAGCCCGCCCCGCCGCATGCGGTCGACTGGCCGCTTGTAACCAGCGCCGAGGGTTGGCGCGCCGAGCTCATGATTGATTATGGCAGCAGGCGGCAGCGAACCGTCGTTCGCTCCAAGAGTCAGTCCGGGCCGCTCTCGTTGCAACGAGCCTTCTATCCGGAAGGCGACGAAGTCTGCCATTCCTATTTATTGCACCCGCCGGCTGGGATCGTCGGTGGCGATGATCTTCGCGTCAAAGTCGGGCTCCGCGAGGGTGCACACGCGCTGCTGACAACTCCGGGCGCGACGCGCTGGTATTTTAGCCGCGGGATCTACGCACAGGTTCAGCAAGTCGCGACGGTTGCGGCGGGTTCTACGCTCGAGTGGTTGCCACAAGAGACGCTCATCTTCGATGGCGCGCACGCACGCTTGATGACGCAGATTCAGCTCGAGGGCGATGCGCAATTTTGCGGCTGGGAAATTCTGGGGCTCGGTCGCCCGGCCGTGGGGGAGGCTTTCGAGCGGGGCAGTATCGACTTTCGGCTCGAGATCTATCGAGACGGTCGGCCGCTGCTCATGGAGCGCCAGCGCACGGGTCCGAAGGGGATGCCCGGTTTCGGCGATAACACGGCTTGTGCGACGTTCGTCCTGACCGGTTGCGACGCGCGGACCCTCGAGGCGTCCCGCGTGGGACTTGAGCGAGTTGGAGATGCCATTTGCGCTTCGACGTTGATCGGGGACGTGCTGATTGTTCGCGGACTGGCCGAGCATTGCGAGCCGTTGATCAATGCATTCCGAAACCTATGGGTGGAGTTGAGACCGCTCGCGCTGGGCAGGCCGGCGTCCGTCCCGAGGATCTGGCGCACCTGATCGATTACGAACCTCACGATTCTGGCGGGGCCGCAAGCCACGTCCTTGAAGGTCATCGCGGGTGATCACAGGTCACTTGGACCGTATAGGAGTTTTTCGATGGAACTGACACCACGAGAGCGAGACAAGCTGCTGCTCTTTACCGCCGCACTTGTCGCAGAGCGGCGTAAAGCGCGGGGGCTCAAGCTCAACTATCCCGAGGCCATGGCATTGATCAGCGCTGCCATTGTCGAGGGGGCCCGCGACGGCAAGTCGGTTGCGGAGCTGATGAGCGAGGGGTGTACGATTTTGTCGGCGGACGAAGTCATGGATGGCGTGGCCGAGATGCTGCATGAAGTTCAGGTCGAAGCAACCTTCACCGACGGTACGAAGTTGGTGACCGTGCATGATCCGATCGCTTGATCTTGCGCTGGATGAGAAGGAGAGGAACAACATGAAGCCCGGCGAAATATGGACCCCGGAAGGCGAAATCATTCTCAACGCGGGTCGCGCCTGCGTGTCGCTATCCGTCGAGAACCACGGTGACCGTCCGATTCAAGTGGGATCGCATTATCATTTCTTTGAGACGAACCCGGCATTGGTATTTGAGCGCAAACAGGCGCGCGGATTCAGACTCAATATCCCGGCGGGTACGGCCCTCCGCTTCGAACCCGGACAGACGCGAACCGTTGAGTTGGTTGCGTATGCGGGGGAACGCCGAGCTTATGGATTCAGGGCCGAAGTCATGGGCTCATTGGATGGTGCAGAATGACGAGCCTATCCCGTGCAGCGTACGCAGAACTCTACGGACCCACGACGGGGGATCGCGTCCGCTTGGCCGACACCGAACTTTGGGTCGAAGTCGAAAAGGACTACACCACCTACGGCGAAGAGGTGACGTTCGGCGGCGGCAAGGTGATCCGCGACGGCATGGGCCAGAGCCAGAGGACGAGCGCCGAAGCCGTGGACCTGGTGCTCACCAATGCGCTGATCGTCGATCATTGGGGCATCGTCAAAGCCGATATCGGGATCAAGAACGGGCGCATCGCGGCCATCGGGAAGGCCGGCAACCCGGATATTCAGCCGGGTGTCAATATCGTCATCGGCCCGGCGACCGAGGCGATGGCTTGCGAAGGCAAGATCGTCACGCCCGGTGGCATCGATTCCCATATCCACTTCATCTGTCCGCAACAGGTGGACGAAGCCCTGATGTCGGGGGTGACGACGATGTTGGGCGGAGGCACCGGGCCCGCGACGGGTACGAACGCGACGACCTGCACGCCGGGCCCGTGGAATATTCACCGGATGCTCGAGGCCGCCGACAGCTTGCCGATGAATCTGGGCTTTCTGGGCAAGGGCAATGCGAGCCTGCCCGAGGCGCTAGACGAACAGGTCAAGGCCGGAGCGATGGGGCTGAAACTGCACGAGGATTGGGGAACCACGCCGGCCGCCATCGACAACTGTCTTTCGGTGGCGGAGCAACATGATGTCCAAGTCGCGATTCACACCGATACGTTGAATGAATCCGGTTTTGTCGAGGATACCGTCGCAGCTTTCGCGGGACGTGCGATTCACACCTATCACACAGAAGGGGCGGGCGGTGGCCACGCGCCGGATATCATCAAGGTCTGCGGCGAGAGCAACGTACTGCCGTCGAGTACCAACCCGACGCGGCCCTATACGGTCAACACGATCGACGAACATCTCGACATGTTGATGGTGTGTCACCATCTCTCGTCGTCGATTCCGGAGGATGTGGCGTTCGCCGAATCGCGCATCCGGCGCGAGACGATCGCCGCCGAGGATATTCTGCACGATCTCGGCGCCTTCTCGATGATTGCCTCGGATTCTCAGGCAATGGGCCGCGTCGGCGAAGTGATCACGCGCACCTGGCAAACCGCGCATAAGATGAAGGTGCAAAGGGGCAGTCTCAAAGGCGATCCCGCCGAGCACGATAACGGTCGAGTGAAACGCTATATCGCGAAGTACGGGATCAATCCCGCGCTCACCCATGGCATCGCGCACGAGGTGGGGAGCATTGCCGTCGGGCGTCTGGCGGATCTGGTGCTCTGGAAGCCGGCCTTCTTCGGGGTCAAGCCGAGCACCATGATCAAGGGGGGCATGATCGTGGCGGCGGCGATGGGCGATCCGAATGCGTCGATCCCGACGCCGCAGCCCTCGTATTATCGACCGATGTTTGGCGCGTTAGGCGGCGCGCGAAACTCGACGTGCATGAGTTTCCTCTCCAAGGCGGCGATCGATGCCGGGGTGCCCGAGCAGATCGGGCTGCGCAACCAGATCGGCACGGTCTTTGCCACCCGCGAGCTGCGCAAAGCCGACCTGGTACACAACAACTACCAGCCCACCATCGAAGTCGACCCGCGGACCTATGAGGTCAGAGCCGACGGCGAATTGCTGACCTGCGAGCCCGCAGCCGAGCTGCCGCTGGCGCAGCGCTACTTCCTCTTTTGAGGCGTGAACAGGGGGTGGCAAAGATGCTTGAGTTGATCGAGTTGATTGGAAAAGCTTCGGGGGGTCTCGAGGTCGCGGATACGTTGACGTTGCCTTATGACGCGCGGCAGAAGAGCAGGCAACGCGTCGAACTCGACAGTGGTCGCGAGGCGGCAATCTTCTTGCCGCCGTCGAGCAGGCTTTGCGAAGGCGATCAATTGCGAACTTCCCAAGGCGATTTGGTGGGAGTCCGAGCGGCCGATGAACCGGTTTCGACGGTGCGCTCCGATGATCCGCTCCAATTGGCGCGCGCCTGTTATCACCTCGGCAACCGGCATGTTCCGCTGCAGGTCGAGGCGGGTTGGTTGCGCTACCAGCCCGATCACGTACTCGACGATATGGTTCGCGGGCTGGGGCTCACACCGGCTCGGGAGCACGCTGCCTTCGAGCCTGAGCGCGGGGCCTACCATGACCACGGCAGCGGTCATGCGCATGCACCGCACACAAACGCTCATGGGCATCCACACGACCCCACCCACTCGTCGCGCGGAAACCAACCGTGAGTGACGGAATCGCAGGGCAGCCCCTACTTCGCTTGCTTCAACTGACGAGCCCCTCGCTGCCCGTGGGTGCCTTTGCTTACTCGCAGGGATTGGAATCCGCGATTGAAATGGGCTGGGTCAAGGACGAGCCTTCGCTCTCGCAGTGGTTGCAAGACCAGCTCGACTATTCGATCGGGCGCGTCGACCTGCCGGTCTTCGTCCGTTTGTACAGCGCGCTAGCAGCCAAGGATGAGACGGCGGCGTTGGCTTGGAGTCGACGTCTTGTCGCGATGCGCGAAACCAGCGAACTCGTCGCAGACGATTGCGCGCGGGGCAAAGCACTGGGGCGCTTGTTGACCGATCTGGGCATACCGAACGTAGACATCTGGCGGAAGCAAGCCGATACCCCCTTCGTCGCTCTGGCCGCCGTGGCCGCGGTGGGTTGGGAGATTCCCGTCGAGAGCGCGCTGCATGCGATCGCGTGGGGGTGGCTCGAGAATCAGGTCTTGGTGGGCATCAAGTTGATTCCGCTCGGCCAGGTCGCGGGCCAACGGATCTTGCTGGAGCGATCGGCCGCAATCCCGGGGATCTGCGCCGGCGCGCTCGCTTTGCCTGATACGGAAATCGGCGGAACGCTACCGACACTCGCGATTGCGAGCAGTCTGCATGAAACCCAATACTCGCGTCTATTTCGCTCCTAGCCCTGGGCATTCCTCGCATCGCGAAATCGAACCCGTGAAATGAGAATCATCGAAGAAAGGGAAGTAAGAATGATGGAAATCCAGCCGACGGAAAACAAGCGACCGGTCTTGAGGGTAGGGATTGGCGGCCCGGTAGGCTCTGGAAAGACTGCGCTCATGGAAGCGCTGTGTCGACATCTGCGCGATCGCTTCGAGATTGCCGCGGTCACCAATGATATCTACACCAAGGAAGACGCCGAATTTTTGGTGCGTAAGATGGCGCTTGCGCCAGAACGCATTGTCGGCGTCGAGACAGGCGGTTGCCCGCATACCGCGATTCGCGAAGATGCCTCGATGAATCTCGCTGCCATCGACGATCTCTGCGAACTCTACCCGACCCTGGATATGATCCTGATCGAGAGCGGCGGCGATAATCTCGCGGCGACCTTCAGTCCCGACCTCGCAGACCTCACGATCTACGTCATCGATGTCGCCGAAGGCGAGAAGATTCCACGCAAGGGCGGGCCGGGAATTACGCGCTCTGATTTGTTGGTGATCAACAAGACGGACTTGGCGCCCTACGTCGGTGCCTCGCTCGAAGTCATGGACTCCGACACCAAGCGGATGCGCGGCGATCGACCGTACGTGTTTACGAATCTCCTGAAAGACGAGGGCATCGAATTCGTCAAAGATTTCATTTTACGCGAGGGCGTGCTGACTGATCTGCCCGGGAAAAACTGATCCATTCAGAATCTTAGAATTGGGTCGAGTTCAACTCACGATGAGGAGAGTTCGGCATGAAGAAATCGAAGTTTACCGAGCAATAGATCGCCTTTGCTTTGCGCCATGCACGGCCGTGGGCTCGACTACTTGCGTTTATGGCAAGTGGTGCACTTCGTCGGGGCCTTTTCGCCTTCGCGCTTGCCCGCTTTGAGCAGGGCGTTCTGGCTCTTGTGGCAACCCACGCAACTCGTTTCTTCCTGGTCGCCGCTGCGAGGGAAGCCCTTGTTCTTGGTATGAGCGAAGCGCTTCTTGGCGATGTCTTCGTNNNTGCCGTTGGGCAAGTACTTCTTTGAAGCGTGAGCCAAGTGAGGGAATTCGACGGCCTGGTACTTCTTGCCGCTGGTGTTCATCTGGATGACATCGTCGACGTCTTCCAAGTACGACTCCACCCCTGTGGCGTTCTTCGCCGCGGCGCGTGCTTCGTCTTCTGACTTCTTGCGTGCGGCGGCTGCAGCTTTCGCACGGTCCTCTTCTGCCGCGGCTTCGGCGGCGAGGGCGGCCTCGGCTGCTTTGCGCTCTTCGGCGCGTGCCTTGCGTTCGTCGGCATCGAGCGTCTTGGCCGCGGCGTCTTGGGCCTTCGCGGCAGCGTCGGCAGCGCGCTTCTTCTTGGCTTCTGCTTCGGCTGCCTCGGTGGCGGCCTCTGCGTCTGCTGCAGCCTGTTCCTTCTGAAGTCGGGCACGCTCGGACGCATCTGCTTTCGCGGCGGCGGCTTCGCGAGCCTTGCGCTCTTCGTCACGCTTCGCGGCTGCAGCTGCAGCCGCGGCGGCCTCTTCTTTACGTGCCGCTTCGAGTTCGGCGCTGTTGTCGTTGGCTGCTCGGCGCGGCTCTTGTCGACGCGCTTCTGACGTCGGGTCGCCTCGGAGACCGCGTCCTCGTAATAGAACCGATCACCCGGGTCGATCCAGTGGGCGATTGTGCGAGAAAACTCGCGCAAGTTGAAAGGCTTGTAGGTGGGGCTCGCTACGTTGTGGCAGCTCGTGCAGACCTCTCGACGCTCGGTCAAGTTCGAGAGAATGCGAAAGCCGAGGTCGCCTCGGCTTGCGTTGCTCGGGCCGTGATCTTCGTCGATATAGCCGCCGCCGGGCCCGTGACAGACTTCGCAACTCACACCGTCTTCATTGGAGTAACCCGCAGTGAGTTGTTCGGGCGGGGCGCCGAATGCGGTGGTGTGACACTTCACGCAGCGCCAGTCGTTGACCGGGTCGTCGATGTTGCGTTTCCGTTTGGCGATTTCGATCGTGTAGTCCTTGCTGAGCGTCTTGTATGCTGCTGAGTGGACCGTGTGATTCCAGACCGTGGATGCGCCCTTGGGAAACTCTCCGGTCGAATCTTCGTGGCATTCCGCACAAGCTTTCGGGCCCACGTACTTGAACTGTCCGCGCATCAAGGTTGGCGTTTCCTGGGCGCCGTAGTCGAGGGTTTCTTCTACGACTGCGCCGGCCGGGGCGTCGCCAAACTGGACGTAGCGGGCAGAGACAAAGCCGTTGGTGTAGCCGCCCGAAGCCTCAATCTCGTACCAGGTTGAAGATCCGACCTTCTGGCGAGAGAGAACTGTGACGGAGTCGTATTTGAGCAAGATGCCGACAATGGCGCTTTTGGTCCCTGCGGCGACCCGCAAGTTCAAGGCTGTCGTATCGACATATGCGGCCTGTCCATCGGCTGCCTGCGCGGTATGGGCGAAAGCGATGGCGAAGGTCGCGATCAGCGCGGCGCTGAAAACGACTCGAACGACTTCGGCAGAGCCGTGACGGTGTTGAACCTGATGCGACGTTGCGTGTGAGCTTGCCTGGCTTGCCGACCGAATCATTGACACTTCCCCCAGAAAAATGTTTTGCATCGGATACATCTATTTCTCGGCAAGCGCCCGACGTTCACGCTTGTCGTTCCTGCCCACCTGATAGTGACGAATCGAAACTCGAAAAGTCTAACCGAAATTCGAAAAACTGATGCATTCGAATCATGTCGCAATCGCGGTTCGCGCTCCCTCAGATTCTGTCGAGTGACCGTAGCCCGTCAGCAGCTTTCGGGCTTTTGGACGCCTTAAACTAAGAGACACTTCATGGGGTTTCGGACCCCGAGGAGAGTCTCGAGATGAGCAAGGAACGCAAGCAATTCACTGAAGCGGCAGTGCGGGAGATCCGTCGCTGCACATGCCGCAATGTTTCT
>LWDU01037526.1_pt3 | contig 13385 bp, 12 predicted proteins | sample 727161 | NCBI WGS metagenome assembly LWDU01 (sample SAMN04566230, study PRJNA314399) | hydrothermal vent metagenome | isolation source: deep sea hydrothermal plume seawater | place: Mexico: Gulf of California, Guaymas Basin | collected 2004-07-11 | reverse complement strand
ATTCGCCATTTTGCGTCCAAGCGAAATCGGATGAAAGCGCGAACCGGCGAGACGGATCACACTGTTCCAGAGATCAACGAAATCTGATGTCGGGAGGCTCGTCTCCACCTTCGCCTTTGCCCGGTCGGATAGCCCAGACGTTGCAACCGCCTCTGCGAACGAGACGTCCAGGATCGGGCACGTTGCCCCCTTCAGAACCAATGTGGAATGTTGGCGCAAGCTGAAACTGCCTCCTCAAGCTTTGATTGCATCGGCTTTCAGCGGGAATCCAGCGTGCAATTGGTATTGAACGAATTGCCCACCCATTGACCGTAATTGCCACTCGCCACCCCGGTCACTCTGACCGAGGTTGAAAGGCGAATTTAGGGAGGGACGAGGGCATTGGCATTGAAGAAATTCTATCTCGGTTTCGCGGCTATGCTGGCGCTGCTGCCTGGCTGCAGCGAGCCAGCCCCTCCGACCGAATTGCCACCACGACCCGTCGAAACGGTTGAAGTTCAGTCAAGTGCCAATCGCTCCAGACCCGTGTATTCTGGCACGCTGCGCGCCAAGCAGCGGTCAGATCTCAGCTTCCTGCGCACAGGGCAGGTCGTCGAGATGACCAAGCAGCTCGGCGAAAGCTTTACAGCCGACGAGAAACTCGCACGCATCGACAACACCGAGCTTTCCTTCTTCGTTGAGGAGCTGTCCGCCAACCTGCTCGGTGCAGAGGCTGAGCTGGCGGACGCGCAGCGCAATCATGATCGTCTACTGGCCATGAAGGGGACCGGCGCAGTGTCCCAATCGGACATCGACGCGGCAGGTGCTCGTCTGGAAAGCGCGGAAGCTCGTGTCACCAGTATCGAGGCGTCAGTTGGACAGGCGCGTAGGCGACTGACAGAGACGGTGCTCGTAGCCCCTTATAACGGGCAAGTCGTTGAGCGACTGGTGGAGCCATCGCAGACCGCCGCCGCCGGTCAGCCGGTCTACCGCGTGATAGGCGATGAGGGCGGACTTGAGGCAGTGGTCAACTTGCCGGTGGCCGCGCTCGAACTGTTCGCCGAGGGTCAGGAGACAGACCTGATCGTCCGTCCATCCGGACGTGTGCGACGTGCCACGGTGACTGAAGTCGGCAACGCAGCTGGCCTTTCAGGGCTTTACCCTGTCACGCTCGCTCTCGCCGACGCTAGCGGTCTCAGGCCCGGACTGCGCGTTGAAGTTCCGGGCCGGAGCGACGAAGCCGCCGGAAACGTGTTTGCTATTCCATCCACAGCGTACATCGCAGTGCCCGGAGGACGCACGCAAGTGTACATCGTCGATCCGACAACCGGGCGCATCTCGACACGCTATGTCGATCTCGGTGCAATCACAGACGAGGGCATCGAGGTTTTTTCAGGTCTTGAAGTTGGCGAGCGCATCGTCGCGCGCGGCCTGCCTTCGTTGCGCGATGGTGAAATCGTGGTGCCGCTTGGCGTCGGCGTCCAGCAGTTCAATGACTGACTGCAGGTAACCTCATGAACCTATCTCTCGTCGCCCTTCGATTTCAGTCCGCAGTGTTTCTCGTCGTCGCCCTCGTCATGGCCTACGGCGTCTACAGCTATTTCAATCTGCCTGCCCGCGAGGACCCGGAAATACTCGTCCGAGAGGCCGTGGTTGTAACAACCTATCCCGGTTTTGACGCAGAGCGCGTCGAGATGCTCGTGACAAAGCCGCTGGAAGAAGCCCTGACCGGTCTGCCCGAGCTGAAGGAGATCCGTTCCACATCAATGGACGGCGTGTCCATCATTCACCCGGTGATCGATGATCCGTTCACTGACCTTGAACAGATTTTTGACCAGATGCGCGAGAAGATCGCGGACGCCTCCGCACGCCTGCCGGAAGGCACGAAAGAGCCTGTGATCAATGACGAATTCGGTGATGTCGCAATCATCACACTGGCGCTGTGGGGCGCCGATTATTCGCAGAAAGATCTTTACGACTATGCTCAGCACCTGCGCGACCAGTTGATTGCCATTCCAGGCACCAAGAAGGTCGAGATCGTCGGCTCCCAGCCTGAGCAGGTTTTTATCGAATATCAGGACTCGGTGGCCTCTCAGATAGGTATATCGCCGGCCGACTTTGTTGGTGCCATCCAGAACGAGAACATCATTCTGCCCGGCGGCCAAATCGATACTGGCGAGACCGCGTTCATACTCAGTCCTACTGGCGATTACCGCTCACTGTCCGATATTGAAGCGACGCTACTAAATGTCCCGGGGGCAGACGGACTGGTCCGCCTTGGAGACATTGCGAATGTGAAGGCAGGATACATCGATCCGCCGCGTAATAAGGCCTTCTTCAATGGCCATGAAACAATCGTACTGACGCTTGCAATGCGGTCAGACCAGTCGGTGCTGAACTATTCGAGGCGCGCCTCGCAAACCATTGATGCGTTGCGCGAGACCCTTCCCGCAGGCCTGAACTTCGACGTCATTACCTATCAGGCCGACCAGGTCGGAAACGCGGTTTATGGCGTGTCCGTCAACATGCTTCAGACGCTCGCCATCGTTCTGATTGTCGTGATGATCCTTTTGGGCATCCGGACAGGCCTGATCGTCGGTTCGATCATTCCAGCCGTGATCCTCGCAACGCTCGGCGTCATGGGCGTTTTCGGCCTGCAACTCGAACGGATGAGTCTTGCCACACTGATCATTTCGCTCGGCCTTCTTGTCGACAACGGAATCGTCATCTCGGAAGACTTCAAACGCAGGCTTACCGAGCATGGCGACCGTGACCTCGCCATTCGCCAGACCGGGTCCGAACTGGCACTACCCCTTCTTGCATCTTCGGCCACGACGATCGCTGTCTTCCTCCCCCTCATGATCGCCAACACAGCATCGGCTGAATATACGCGGTCTATCTCGCAAGTGATCCTGATATCGCTGTCGATCTCATGGGTCTTCGCGATGACGGTGACGACCACGCTTTGCTATCACTGTGTCAGGCTCCCTGAGGAAGCGAGAACTGGCGGTTCGACCCGCAAGCGCACGCTTTCTGACCGCATTTTTTCCGGCGTCGAGAATGCCTACGGCGCGGTTCTGTCTGTCTTGCTGCGTTTCCGCTGGATTTATGTCGCCCTGATGATCGCAGCTTTGGTGTTGAGCGCCATGCTGATGGGAACGATCAACCAGAAATTCCTTCCAGAAAGCGACCGCGCCCAGATCCTCGTCTATGTCGATCTTCCTGCCGGCGTCACAGAGCGCACGACGCAGGCCCGCCTGGAAGCCATGATGGAGGTTGTCGGCGACAAGGAACGTTATCCTGAGGTTCTCAGCTACGCGGCCTATGTTGGCTTTGGTGGACCGCGTTTCGTGCTGTCCCTCGCCCCGGTCGATCCGGCCCCGAATAAGGGCTTTATCGTCATAAACATGACCGACATCGAAACCACGATCGCGAATGTTCCAAAGCTCAGGGAAGACTTTCGCGCCGCGGTTCCGGATGTGAATGCCAGAGTGTCGCGCATGTTCCTCGGGCAGTCAGACCCAAATGTCAATGAGATCCAGCTAAAAGGTCCCGATGCGGACTATATCTTCGAGAAGTCCGCAGAGCTTGAGCGCATGCTGCTCGACGTGCCCGGCACGATCGACGTGTGGTCGGACTGGTACAATCAGATCGACCGGCTGGAAGTACGCATAGATCAGCAAGCCGCGCGGATCGCAGGCGTCACCTCCAGCGACGTCGCCCGACTGCTCAGCCAGTTTGCGACCGGAACGCCGGTGTCCCAGTTCCGCGACGGTGACGAAGTTATACCGATTGTCATCCGCAGCGCAGGAGACGAACGTACCAGCATCGATCGTTTGCGAACTGCTTCGATATATTCATCGACCAATGGCGAGGCTATTCCCCTGTCTCAGGTCGCCAGCGTCGAGCGTTCGCCCGGCTACGCCTTCATCCAGCGGGAAGACTTGATCCGCACGGTGACCATTCAGGGCCGCAATCCGACGATGACCCCGCAGGACATGGTGCCCATCCTTGCGCCAAAACTTGAAGCCTTCAACGCCACACTGGCGCCGGGTCACACAACGGAATTTGACGGACTTCTCAACGAGATCAACGCCACCAACGCGGCCCTTGCAGCCACGATGCCGCTGATCTTTTCAATCTTCCTGATCATTCTCGTGCTTCAGTTTAACGGCTTCAAGCGTCCGGCTGTGCTGTTCCTGACGCTGCCATTTGTCGTCATCGGGGCCGCGCTGGGGCTCTATCTGATGCAGGCCACTTTCGGCTTCATGGTCATCCTGGGGCTGTTTGCGCTGGTCGGCATTCTTATCAACAACTCGATCGTGCTCGTCGACCGCATCGACATAGAGCTGCGTGAAGATCAAACCGATCCCACATCAGCGGTCATCCGCGCCTGCAAACGGCGTATCTGGCCAATCCTGATGTCCACAATCACCACCGTCATCGGACTGCTGCCACTGATCCTTGCCAAAGACATTCTGTTCTTCGGCATGGCGAGTGCGCTGGCCTTTGGTCTCGCCATAGGCACCGTGCTCATATCTCTCGGGCTAACACCGGTATTGTATTGCCTCTTCTTCGGGATCAACCCACGCTGGACTGAATCCCGGCCGAAGCAGGCGATCAAAAATCTAGGGGTTACTTGATGCTCGCACGTCCGCTCGCATTTCTGGCAATTTTCATCGCGTCGGGATGTATGGTCGGCCCTGATTACCGGCCTGCTGCACCAATCGTCGACCCCGAATTCAGCGATGTCGTACACGACAATACGTCGCTGATAGATGTCTCCGGACCGATCGAAATCGCCTGGTGGACGTCTTTCAACGACCCCAAACTGGTGCAGCTGATCGAAACCGCCGCTGAATCCAATACGGACATAAGACTGGCGATTTACCGGATCGAGGAAGCGCGCGCACGTGCCCAGCCTGTTGTGTTTGGATCGTCTGGCGCATCCCGTATCCGCAGTAGCGAGACCGCTGGAGGTTTCGGCTCACCTGCTGGTGCGCCGTCTGAGCAAAACCTGTTCGATCTCAGTTTGAATGTAAACTGGGAACTAGATCTCTTTGGACGACTGGGGCGCCGCGAAAACGCAGCCGAAGCCCGTCTCGAAGCGAGCAAGCAGGATCGGCGCGCCGTCATGGTGGCGACCTTCGCCGAAGTGGGGGTCGCCTACGCAGAACTTCGCGGGCTTCAAGACCAGTTCGACATTGCCACCCGGAACATCGAACTGGTGTCCCGGACCGTCGAGCTGACGCTATTATTGGCAGAACAGGGCCTCGCGCCTGAATTTGACGTCATCCGGGCCCGTGCTGACCTGAAGGAACTTGTTGCCCGCCGGGAGGCTTTACTTGCCGGCCAACGCGCGGCCGTCTCACGGATCGCCTTGCTTACCGGCCAACAGCCCGCCGATCAAATGGCCGAACTTCTCGCACCAGGCCCTCAGCTCCAGCCTGCCGCGCGCATTCCTGTCGGTTTGCCGAGCAGCCTGCTGCGCCGGCGTCCAGATATCCAGGCTGCAGAGAGACGCCTCGCCGCGGCCAGCGAACAGATTGGCGCAGAGATGGCTGACCTCCTGCCCAGCTTTTCGCTGACGGGCGCAGCCGGATTCAGCACCGCCAATATCGACGATCTGTTCGACGCCGAAAGTCAGTCCGGGTCGGTGGGCGTGACCGGCCAAGTGCCTCTCTTTGATGGAGGCGCTCGACGGGCCGAAATCGATATTGCTCGCAGTCGATACGGCGCTGCAGGCGCTGAGTATGACGCTGCTGTCTTGACGGCACTTACAGAGCTTGAGTCAGCTTTGGCATCCTACGTCTACATCGCAAAAGAACTCGACGGTCTAGTGGCCGCCAGAGCGGATCGGGAGCGCGCTTATGAATTGGCTTTGCTGCGTTATCGATCGAACACCGACAGTCTCTTTCCCGCTCTGGACGCTGGCCTAAGGCTGACCTCGCTGAATGCCGACATCGCATCAAGGCAGCAGGACCTCCTGATCGCTCAAATCACCGTCTATCGAGCCCTTGGTGGCGGCTGGAAATGATGAGCCGGTTCTGACGGGCGTTACCAGGCTGAGTGGATAAAGTCGGCAATAAGGATCGGATTTNNNAGTGGAATGTACTCGACCTATGAGGAGACATCCGCCGCCGCCTTAGCGCTCTCGGGCGTATGCACATGCTCAGCTGTCAAGAAACTGGCTCGGCGGATGACGCAGATATACGAAGCTGCGCTAGCATCGAGCGGCATGACGGTTGGGCAATTCGGACTTCTCGCCCGCATTATCAAACAGCCCGGCGTGTCACTTGGGGCACTCGCAAACGCCGCAGGCATGGACCAGTCTTCCCTGTCGCGCACTATCAGACTGATCGAAAAGGCAGGTTACACTGAATTCGGACCGGCGCCCGATGATGCGCGCGTCAAGGCACTGTTTCCTACGCCTTCCGGGATAACAGCTTTTGAATTGGCGGCGGCGCAATGGCGACAAGCGCACGAAGACGTGGGCCAACGTCTGACGCCTGAGTTTCAAGAGACGCTGAGAGGCCAATGCGCCGCTGCACTTCAGGTACTCAATGACAGATCATGATGGAAACGCCAAACGTAGGGATGATGTGAGCGAACAGGACCGTTCTGCGTCAGGATTACTGCGCTCGCGAGATATCACTGTTGTATTCACTGAAGCCAAGGCGGAATTGGGGCTGTTAAAGTCCTTCCTGTCCGCGCGAAACGTCCACTGCATCGAACACTATACGGCGCACGGTCAAAACGCGCGGGGCTCGCTCCTGAGTGCGGTTCTGACAGATATGTCCGCCATATGGGATAAGCCATTTCGGCAATGCATTGTCGTGGGCGATCTTCGCTTGTCACCGGTAATCGTGTTGTGCTTGCGGCTGAAAGCCAGGGGCGTGGAAGTTTTTGCTTGCCCTACCTCGGTCAGAGCCGATGACCGTCTGTCCCTAAGCCTTCAGCGCCTTGCAATCGCAGGCGTTTCCGCAATCAGCCTCGAGCATCTTATGGAAGAGGTGTAAGGAATTAGACGCTCATAGCGTCGACACGTCCCACCAATGTCGGGACGGGTTGGGGCGGATACGAAGCTCCTGATCCATTACCAAGAAGCCGCCTTATGCGATCTGACTGAGACTCCAATTACTCGCAATTAGGCCATCGGCGGGCCCGCTAAATCCGGAAGCGGACATTTGCCACCAGATGCGGTCTGGCCTAAGCAAACCGCTGAGGGGGACGGAAACTATGAAACGGTTTGCTATCGGAGTCGCGGCAACATTTCTTGCTGGCGCATTCCAATCGGCGTGTCCAGCATACTCGCATGGCGCGTCAGTTGAAAAACTGGAAGCTTCAAGAGTCGCGGCGATGCGTCAGGCCACCAGCGCCTTTCTTGAGACTCTTGCAAGCGAACAGAGAGACGCAGTCGTAGCGGCGCTGGACGACAAAGACGTGCGCACCAATTGGTCGAACCTGCCAATTAGCATGGCCCCTCGCTCTGGACTGGCGGTCTCCGACATGAATGCAGAACAGCGACGAGCGCTTCATGCAATGATGGCGGCGGCTTTTTCGAGCCAAGGGTATCTGAAGACGACAACGATTATGTGGCACGAGGACGTGCTGAACGACAGCTTTACCGCTTTCATTGCATCGATGCCGGATGACGATCCTCGAAAGCCACAAGCACTCGTTTTCGCGGAAAACTACGATTCCGAGAAATTCTTCGTATCTGTTTTTGGGGATGTGAATGATGACAACTGGGGATGGATGGTGAGCGGGCACCACTATGCTGCCAATTTTACTGTTGCGGATGGCCGGATTGCGTTCACACCCCTCTTTCTCGGCGCGAGTCCGCAGATCGTGCAGGAGGGGCGATACGCCGGATGGCGCATCCTGCAACATGAAGCCGATCGTGCCTTCGCATTGCTAGCATCGCTTTCGCCGACACAACTCGAAGACGCGATCATCTCGGAAGAGGTCGATGATGAAGTCTTTATGGGAAAAGGACGCGAAATGGCTTTCGGCCAACCCGCAGGCCTTCGCGCGTCTGACCTGGACCCGGTTCAGAAAAGCCTGCTGGATGCCCTGATCGATGAATACCTGGATGATGCCTCTCGCGAAGCATCTGCGCGCCAGCGTTCGGCGATCGAAGCGGATGGCCCGGAGACTCTTCATTTTGAGTGGTGGGGCCCGACCGATGATCCGGCAGCCCGCTACATGTACCGTGTTCGAGGCCCGTCAATCCTGATTGACTATGTGCGAGAGAGGTCGCCCGACGGTGGGTTCAATCACGTCCATTCAATCGTGCGGGACCCCTCCAATGACTACGGTTCGAAGTGGCTGGAGTTGCACTATGAGGAGGCACACCAAGACTAATCATAGGCGATGAGCTGTCCGCTTTTGCGCCCAAAGTGGACGTGACCAAAAGTGGAGATACGGGAAAGCCCGCTGGAAAGCCCGCCGACAAACTTTCATACACGGCATTATGCGATCACGCTCGCATTCGTTTCGATAAGCCTTCGGCGAGTGTTAGGGCGACGTGGCGATTTCAGACTGCAGCTCAAGGAAAAGCCCGCCAGTGTCGGGCGTTCTGTGAATTTGCCAGATCTGGTCTTCAAATCCCGGGGTGGCTGGCGGAGAGAGAGGGATTCGAACCCTCGGAGCCCTTGCGAGCTCACTAGTTTTCGAGACTAGCCTATTCAACCACTCTAGCACCTCTCCGTAGGGGCGGGGAGATAGCGTCACATGAGTGTGCATGCAAGCCCCCGGATTCATGCAGGACGGGGTTTGACATCACCGGGCTGATAGTGTTTATCCGCGCCTTCATGTCCGGCGCCGTGCGCGTGCGGACACTCAACTAATTCACCTTCCGGAAGGATGAGGCCATGTTCGCGGTCATCAAGACTGGTGGCAAACAATACAAGGTTGCCGAAGGCGACCAGATTGTTGTCGAGAAACTCGCTGCCGACGCAGGCGCTGACGTTACATTCGACGTGCTGATGCTGGGCGACGGCGACTCCGTCACGCTCGGTGCGCCCGTCGTCGATGGCGCAAGCGTCGTCGGTGAAATTGCCGCCCAGCGTAAGGGCGACAAGAAGCTGATCATGAAGAAGCGTCAGCGCAACACCTATCGCCGCAAGAAAGGCCATCGCCAGCTTGAGAGCGTCGTCACGATTACCTCGATCCTGACCGACGGCAAGAAAGCTCCGGCGAAGAAGGCTGCTGCGCCGAAGAAGGAAGAGGCCCCGAAGGCCGAAGCCAAGACCGAGGCACCTGCTGCCAAGAAGGAAGCGGCTCCTAAGAAGGAAGCTGCACCGAAGGCAGACGCCAAGGCTGACAAGCCGAAGACGGACGACCGTGGCCGCCTCGCAAAGGCAGACGGCAAAGCCGACGATCTGAAAAAGATCTCCGGTGTTGGCCCGGCCATGGAGAAGAAGCTCAACGCAGCTGGCATTTTCCACTTCTGGCAGGTCGCTGATCTCAACAAGACGCAGGCTCAGGAGCTTGACGACGAAGCCGGTCTCGGCGGTCGCATCGAGCGTGATGAGTGGGTCGCCTGAAGCCTGATATAGGCTTCACTTAAGGATCAAGGAGCGCCCTCATGGCACATAAGAAATCAGGCGGCTCGTCACGTAACGGTCGCGATTCAAACCCGAAATACCTTGGCGTGAAGAAGTTTGGCGGCCAGCACGTGGTCCCAGGCAACATCATCATCCGCCAGCGCGGCACCAAGACCTATGCAGGCAAGGGTGTCGGCATGGGCAAGGATCACACGCTCTTCGCGCTTGAAGAAGGCCGCGTCGAGTTCAAGCGTTCCCGTGGTGACCGCCAGTATGTGTCGGTTGTCCCGATGGCTGACGCTGCAGAATAGGCGATCGGCTGCAGGCGGCCGGTGCGCTGCCTGACAATCGAACCGCACAAGATGTGAAGGGGAGACAGGTGGCTGTCTCCCCTTTTTCTTATGCCGCTGGCCGCAACAGGCCTGGAGAGTGACGGATGGTTCAGGAGTTGAAGACGCCAAGGCTGCGCCTTCGCCGCCCCATGGTGAGCGATGCGCCGCTCATCACCGCCTGCGTCAATGATCCGCGAATCTACGAGAAAGTTGCCCGGATTGCGCCGGGCCAGACGGTAAAAGTCACGACCGGCTGGCTGGAATCAGTCGCGCGCGGTGAAGCGAGCGATCTTGATCATGTGTTCGCGATTGAAGTGGACGGCGCCTTTGCCGGTGTTGTCGGCGCTCATCGCAAACGTAACGGCGACCCGTTCGAGCTTGGCTACTGGCTCAGCCCCGGCTTCTGGGGGCAGGGCATCGTGACGGAAGCGGCCCAAGCCTTGATAGACTGGCTGGAAGCGACCGGCCGGGGTGAACGTTTCACGTCAGGCTATTTTGCCGACAACCCGGCCTCGGGCCGGGTGCTGGAGAAGCTAGGCTTCAGGAAAACCCATAATTCCCCTGTCTTCTGCCTTGGGCGCGGGCAGGATGTCGATCATGTCTTCATGGTGCGCGAGCCAAAGACGCGCTAAGGACCACACAATGAAATTTCTCGACCAGACCAAGATCTATGTGAAAGCCGGCGATGGCGGACGGGGCAGCTCCTCGTTCCGGCGAGAAGCCTATGTCGAGTTCGGCGGCCCCGATGGCGGCGATGGCGGACGCGGTGGCCATGTCTACGCCGAAGCGGTCGAAGGGCTGAACACGCTGATCGACTTTCGCTACCAGCAGCACCACAAGGCTGAGCGCGGCGGCCACGGCATGGGTAAACAGCGCCATGGACGCAGCGGCGAGGACAAGACGGTCAAGCTGCCTGTCGGCACGCAGATCTTCGAGGAAGATCAGGAGACGCTGATTGCGGACCTTACCGAAGTCGGACAGCGCGTGCTTCTGGCGCGTGGCGGCAATGGCGGCTGGGGCAATCTTCACTTCAAGACGTCGACAAACCGGGCCCCCCGCCGCGCCAATCCTGGCGAAGAGGGCGAAGAGCGCACTGTCTGGCTGCGGCTTAAGCTCATTGCGGATGCGGGTCTTCTTGGTCTGCCCAATGCCGGCAAGTCCACCTTCATGCGTGCGGCCACAGCGGCCAAGCCGAAGGTTGCCGACTATCCCTTCACGACGCTTCACCCCGGCCTTGGTGTGGTCGATCTCGGGCCGGGCACGCGTTTCGTGCTGGCGGACATTCCCGGCCTCATCGAAGGCGCGGCGGAAGGCGCTGGCCTCGGTCATCGCTTCCTTGGCCATGTGGAGCGCTGCAAGGTCCTGCTTCACCTGATCGACTGTACGCAGGACGATCCGGGCGGTGCATGGCGCACCATCCGCAAGGAGCTTGAGGACTATCAGCCTGAAATGGCGAACAAGCCTGAAATCGTTGCGCTGACCAAGATCGACGCGCTTACCGAAGAGCTGGTCGATGCGCAGGCCGCAGAACTGGAAGCAGCCTGTGGGCATAAGCCGATGCGGCTGTCCTCGGTTGCCCGGACGAATGTACGCGAAGCGCTGATGGCACTCGCGCGTCATCTAGGTGACCTGCGCACCGCAGAGATCGAAGCCTCGGGCGAGGAAGAAGAGGACTGGCGCCCCTGATGGGGTCTCCGCTCGATAGGGCTCGCCGGATTGTCATCAAGACCGGCTCTGCGCTGATCGCCGCAAAGGGCGCGCCGCGCCGCGACTGGATCGGCGGGCTTGCCGCTGACATCGCCGCCCTACGCGCAGCAGGCAAGGAAGTTGTCTGGGTCTCGTCTGGCGCTGTTGCGCTCGGCCGCCCCCATCTCGGCAAGGGCAGCCAGAAGAAGCTTGAGGAGAAGCAGGCCGCCGCCGCACTCGGCCAGCCGCTGCTCATGTCGGCCATTGCCGACGCGCTCGCTCCGCATGGCATTAAGGCGGCGCAGGCGCTGCTCACCCTTGAAGATACTGAACGCCGCCGCCGCTGGCTGAATGCACGCGCCACGCTCGACACGCTTCTGGCGGCAGGTGCCGTGCCCATCATCAATGAGAACGACACCGTCGCGACCGAGGAAATCCGGTATGGCGACAATGACAGGCTTGCCGCTCGCGTCGCCCAGATGCTGAGCGCGGATGTACTGGTGCTCCTCTCCGACATTGACGGGCTCTACACCGCAGACCCGCGCAAGGATCCGGCAGCCACCCACATTGCCGAAGTACTGGAGCTGACAGAGGCGCATGACGCCATGGCTGGCAGCGCGAACGCCGATTCGGGCGTTGGCACGGGCGGTATGGCAACCAAGATTGCGGCGGCGAAAATCGCGTTTGGCGCAGGTTGCGCCACGGCCATCACGCTTGGTGACCGGCCACACCCGATCGAAGCCCTCCGGTCAGGCGAGCGCGCGACATGGATCACGCCTTCGGTCTCGCCAGATACCGCCCGCAAGGCCTGGCTCAAGGGGCATCTGACTCCGGAAGGCGCGGTTCTGGTTGATACCGGGGCCATGGGCGCCCTGTTAAAGGGCTCGAGCCTCCTTGCTGTCGGGGTCACGGGGGTCGAAGGCCGGTGTCGCCATCAAGGGGCCGGATGGGGACGTCATTGCGAAGGGTGTCACGGCCTATGACGCTGCCGATGTGCAACGCCTTGCCGGGGCACATAGCGACGATATAGAAGCGCGGCTCGGCTATCGCGGCCGGCCCGCCATCATTCACCGCGATGATCTCGTGTTGGGCAGCTGACCACCGCAAAGCTTGACGAAGCGGGTACTCCCTGACCAGTGTCGGCGCGAAACGTCTTTGAGGGAGGACGCCCATCACACCGAAGATTATCGGCTTCTGGCTAGGCCCGCTCCTCGCTGTCGGCATGGCTCTGGCTGGACCGCCAGAAGGGCTCGACTGGGCAGCGTGGGGGACAGGCTGCCTACTGGCGTGGATGGCTGTCTGGTGGATGACAGAGCCGATCCCAATTCCGGCGACATCGCTCCTGCCACTTGTCGTGCTCCCGCTGGTGGGGGCAGGCAACCCGACCGTCGTTGGCGGTGACTATTTCAACCATATCGTCTTGCTTCTGCTTGGTGGTTTCATTGTCGCCATGGGCATCGAACGCTGGGACCTGCACAAGCGGATCGCCCTCAATGTTGTGGTTCGGGTCGGCACTGAACCGCGTACGCTGATCTTTGGCTTCATGATTGCCACTGCACTCCTGTCCATGTGGATCTCGAACACGGCGACGACGATCATGATGGTGCCGATTGCGCTGTCGGCAGCGGCGGCCCTGCCGGGCGATACAAAGATGTTCAAGGCGGCGCTGCTGCTTGGGGTCTGCTATGCAGCCTCGATTGGCGGGGTCGGCACGCCCATCGGGACACCGACAAACCTCATCGCCATGGACTGGCTTCAGAATAATGCGGATGCACAGATCGGCTTTCCGCAATGGATGGCGTTTGGCGTTCCTGCAGCCTGCCTGCTGGTCCCGGCT
>LWDU01038408.1_pt1 | contig 13387 bp, 15 predicted proteins | sample 727161 | NCBI WGS metagenome assembly LWDU01 (sample SAMN04566230, study PRJNA314399) | hydrothermal vent metagenome | isolation source: deep sea hydrothermal plume seawater | place: Mexico: Gulf of California, Guaymas Basin | collected 2004-07-11 | reverse complement strand
ATCGCGCCAGTACGATCGAGGAGCATATGCGCGCCTATCCGGGATTCTTCGCCTTGGGGGAAACGGAGGAAATCAAGGGTCTGCTGGGAGAAGAGGAGGAGGAAGAGGAGGAGGAAGAGGAGGAGGAATACGGGGGCTATGGCGCCGAGGACTATGGCACCGAGGACGAGGGCGGCGATTCGCTGTATGCCATTTGGAAAAGCGGATCCCTCTCACTGACCAACCTGTTGAGCAACAGCGAGGTGGTTTCCACTGTCAACGAACGGTATGAGGAGCTGAAAGCCATCGAGCCAAATTCCACGGAGGAGAAGAAGCTGTTGGCATTCATGGATGATATCCGGCATTTCTTCAAGACCGGCGAGTCGGAGCTTTACAACAGGGATGCCATTGTCGGCCGCTGGAGATTTGCCCCGAACGTTTCGCTGCGTGAAAACAAAAAGACACGAACCACCATTTCGGTGGACGAGATGCGGGGCATTCAGGCCACGGTTGGAAAAATGCGCGGGATGACGTTGCAGGTTTGGCCGGAGGTGGATCAAAAACAAATTCGCGTCAACGGCCTCTCCGTTGGTGGTGCCTTCGATGACGTTCTCAAGAAGTTGCGTACGCTTTACAAAAAGGCCGTTGATGACGGAGATATCGATGATGACGCGTTCGGCTACGGAGGAGGGTACAGCCAGCCGGTTGGTTTTGAGCAGGCATACGGCACACAAGGGGAAGGAGAAGAGAACCAAGGCAAAGTTGACGAGGTGAAACGGATGTTGACCTGGATTCAAGCCAAGGATCCCAACTGGGTGCGCAGTCAACTCACCCAAAGCATGCTTAAAGGTGACAGCATGCGGATTGGCTCCGGTAAATGGGAAGGCTCCGGGATCCGTTTTCAAGTCACCGTCAAGCCGGACAAGGTGAACTTGAGCAAGGAAGCGGAGTTCCTCGCCGGGAGTTTGAAAGCCGGATGGCCTCTTCGCTCTGGCAAGCTAAACACAAACATCGTGAAAGGCCGCCTTCACGTCCAATCTGGAAGAGACGTCTTCGTCTTCACGCGCTATTAACGGAGCGCCACGCCATTTTTACTGAAAGCAGCCAAGCGATTGGCTGCTTTTTATTTGGGTGTGTGGACGGTGTTGGAAGCGGATTTGTCCTGGTAAAAGGAGGAATCGACCTTGGCCGGGAGTGGTGCCAGTCCGGTTCCTGGGTTCATGAGGATGCGCGGTGGCTTCGCCTCGCTTTTGTTCAGCGGGAGGCCGCTGCCCGCCAGAGTGTTTTGCCTTTGGCCAAGCGGTTCGGCCGATGTTTCCTCATCGGCTTGGCCAAGCGGTTCCGGCTCCGTCTCGGCCATGTTGGAACCTTCATCCAGAGCGAACAGCACTCCCACGCCGATGACGGCTGCAAAGATGGCCGCTGCGGCGCGCAACGGATCCACCTGGTCGTTGAGCCGCTCCCAAAGCGTCGGCTTGGGCGCGGGCTCCTCGAGTCGCGTCAGCACCTGGTCGGAGAACCGGTCAAAAAAACCTTCCTCCGGTTTTTCTTTTTCCTTTGAAGCCAGCAGCTTCTGCAGCTTGTCGAATTCCTTTGGGTCGGGTTCCATCATGGTTTCAGGTAGTCGGAGAGGTGGGCCTGCAGTTGTTTTCGGGCGTAGTGCAGCCGGGTGCGGACGGTGTTGGTGTTGCAGTCCATGATTTCGCCGATCTGTTCGTGCGGCACTCCCTGCACGTCGTGCAGCGTGACCACCAGCCTGTGGTTTGAAGACAGCTTTTGCATGGCGGCGTTCAACATTCCCTGCAGTTCGTGTCGGTCGACGTTCTGGTGCGGGGTGTCTTTTGAGACCAAGCCAAGCAGTTCCTCGCCCCGGTCCCATTCCTCGTCCATTTGGTTGATGCTCAGAATCACGCGCCGGCGCTTCGAGCGAATGAAGTTGATGGTGTTGTTGACGGCGATCCGGTAGAGCCAGGTGAAGAAGGACGAGTCGCCCTTGAACTTGTCGATCTTGCGGAAGGCCTTGATGAAGGTTTCCTGCGCCAAGTCGGCGGCGTCCTCGTGGTTCGAGATCATGTGGTAGACGGTGGCGTAGATGCGTTCCTGATACTGCCGAACAAGAGCGTCGCAAGCCTCCATGTCCCCTTTTCGGGCGCGGCTCACGAACTCCTGCTCATTCCATTTTTGCCGGGGAAACGGTGGAAGTGGATTCCAGCATTTGGACTGACCCGGTACTCAACAAACACCCAGCCCCGCCGATTGTTGCGCCAAAAACAGGGTCAGTTTCCAGAGGGCATCGCGGTGATCGGACTCCCGGAGCTCGCCCAGCGCGTCGCGGGCATCAGCCAGGAGAGCCTCCAATCTGTACTGGGATTGTTCCTGTGTATTGAACTCCGACAGCCAGCCGCGCAAAATGTTCAATTGGCCGGCATCCCACTTCTTGATCATCCGGCCAAGCTGCGCGGCGACCTCGGGGTCGGCCTGCTCGCAAAGGAGAATCACCGGCAGCGTCGCCTTGCCGCTCGCGATGTCGGTGCCGAGCGACTTGCCGGCCTCGGCCTCGGAGCCGAACAAGTCGAGGCAGTCGTCGTAAACCTGATAGGCCGTGCCCAGCGCCATGCCGTACTCGCGCAGCGCCCGCGTCTCCCGAGGTTCAGCCCCGGCGAGCGAGGCGCCCAACTCGCAGGCGAGCGCAAACAACTCACCGGTCTTCATCCGGAGCGTGTCGAGATACTCCGCCTGTCCAAGCTGCAGGTTGCCCTGCTGGTGGCTTTGGATGATCTCGCCGGAGCAGACCGTGCGCGTGCATCCGTGGTCGGGAACTCCGCAGCCAGCCTCAGCGCGTTCGCGAACAGGCAGTCGCCGACGAGCACCGCCGTGGTGTTGTCCCACTTGCGGGCGAGCGTCGGGCGGTTGCGCCGCAACTCTGCCCCGTCCATGATGTCGTCGTGCAGCAGCGTGGCCAGGTGCACCATCTCGACGATCACCGCGGTCTTGATGACAGAGTCGTTCCAGCCGCCGAAACAATTCGCCGCCAAGCCGGTCAGCGTGGCGCGAAGCTGCTTGCCCTGGTTGGCCAGCGCGTACTCGGCGTACGGCGCGATCTCGGGCTCAAACGCCGCAACCTGTCCGGCCAACTCCTGCTGCACCCCGTCGAGGAACGGCGCCACCGACAGGACGATCTCCGACCATTCGGCGGTTGTCTCTTGGGTGATGGGGGCGTCTGGAAGCGGGGACGTTTGGGTTCCGGCAGTTAACATTCCTGAAAAAAGCTACCGATTTGCCGCCGCCGAGTCAATCGCCGCCCGCTTGGCCAAGTCGGCGGTAATGGATGACGTCGAAATCACCCGACTCGCGGAGCGTCTTCCCGGCGTCGAACATCGGCTCGAACTCCGGGAAAAAGGCGTCGCCCTCCACCTCGTGCTTCACCACGGAGAGATACAAATCGGAACATTGGCCAAGCGCCTGGGCGTAAACCTGCGCGCCGCCGCAGATGAAAATCGTCCGGCCGCCGAGATCGTCCGCTTGGCCAAGCGCATCGAGACTGCCGATCGTGCGGACACCGGCGATCGGCTCGCCGCTTCGCGTCAGCACAATCGTCTCGCGGCCCGGCAACGGGCGGCCGATCGACTCGAACGTCCTGCGCCCCATCACCAGCACGTGGCCCATCGTCGTCTGCTTGAACCACTCGAAGTCCTCCGGCAAATGCCACGGGATACTGTTGCCGCGACCGATCACCCGGTTCAACGACATGGCCGCGATGGCCTTGAAGGGCAGGGCGGCCATCATTCAAACCGCGATGGGCGCCTTGATCGACGGATGCGGATCATAATGTTTCAATTCGAAGTCGTCGTAGCGGAACGAATAAATGTCGCCCACGTCCGGGTTGAGCGTCATCCGCGGCAGCGGCCTTGGCTCGCGCGCCAGTTGCAGCTTGGCCTGGTCGAGATGATTCGAGTACAGGTGCAGGTCGCCGAACGTGTGAATGAACTCGCCCGGCTTCAGTCCGCACACCTGCGCCACCATCAGCAGCAACAGCGAGTACGACGCGATGTTGAACGGCACACCGAGAAACAGATCCGCGCTGCGCTGATACAACTGGCAGCTCAACACGCCGTCGCACACGTTGAACTGCATCAGCGCGTGGCAAGGCGTCAGGGCCATCTGGTCGAGTTCGCCGGCGTTCCACGCGCTGATAATGTGCCGCCGGCTGTCCGGGTTGTTTTTCAGCCCGTCGATCAGCCGGTCAACCTGATTCACCGAGCCGCCATCCGGTGCGCGCCAGTCGCACCACTGCGCCCCGTACACCCGGCCAAGGTCGCCGTTCTCGTCCGCCCACTCGTCCCAAATCGTCACCCCGTTGTCATTGAGATATTGGACGTTCGTGTCGCCCTTTAGGAACCACAGCAACTCGTGGATGATCGAGCGCAAATGCAGCTTTTTCGTCGTGAGCACGGGGAAAGTTTCGCCGACCGGAAACCGTGCCTGCGCCCCGAACACCGACAGCGTGCCGGTGCCGGTGCGGTCGCCCTTGGCCCTGCCCTCAGCCAAAACCAGCCGCAAAAGATCAAGATACTGAACCATGTGCGCGCAATGTAAACCACCCCCGCCCACCCGGTCGAGAGCGGGCGTCAATCGAGCGTGCGGAGCACGGCTTGGGCGGCTCGAGTGGCGGCTCCGCTTTTGCCGAGCTTGGTGGCGACGAGGCTGAGTCCGTCGAGAATGCGGGTGCGTTCGCCCTTGTCCCGCAGCAGGCGCAGGCTGGCCTTGGCGAGGTTGTCGGCGTTGGCTTCCGACTGGAGGAACTCGGGAAAGAGTTCCTCGCCGGCGAGCAGATTGGGCATGGCGAGGTACGGCACTTTCAGGAACATCCGGCCGAGCGAGTAGGTCAGCGGGCTGGTCTTGTAGAGCACGACGGTGGGCACCCGGAACCAGGCGCACTCCATCGTGACCGTGCCGGAGGAGGCGATGGCGAGGCTCGCCCGGCCAAGCGCGTTGGCCAGGCCGCCAACCTGCGTGTCGATTTCGGTGCCGGTCGGGATGTGCCGCTTGGCTAACTCGTGCATCTCGGCGCTGGGCAGCACCATGCGGAGGCGTGTCTTTATTTTCTCTGAAAAAATCACAGCCGCCTCGAGCATGACCGGCAGGTGCTTGTCGATCTCGCGGCGGCGGCTGCCGGGCAGCAGCAGCACTGTTGGCTGCTCGGCGAACAGGTCCGGGTCGAGCGGCACAGATTTTTCGCCCGGCTTTGCCAGGGGGAAACGATCGACGAGCGGATGGCCGACGAACTCGACCGGGAACTCCGGCACACGCTCGGCGTACCAGTCTTTCTCGAAGGGGAAGATGGAGAGCATCAGGTCGATGTTGTTGGCGATCTGGTGCACGCGGCCCTCATCCCACGCCCAGAGTTGCGGCGACACGTAACAGATGATCTTCGGCTGCCACTCCCGGAACGCGCCGCCGCCCGCTGCGTTGTATCGGCGAATGGCCTTGGCGAAGCGCAGGTTGAAACCGGGATAGTCGATCAGCACGATAATGTCCGGTTCGCGCTGGGTCGCCAACTCGAGCAGGTGGCGGAACAGGCGGCGAAACTTGAAGTAGTTTTTGAGCACCTCCCAGATGCCGACCACGGCGTGCTCGCTCAGGTCGAACTCCGGTCGCAGCGCGGCGGCCTCCATTTGCGGGCCGCCCGCGCCGATGAAGTCGATCTCGTCGCCGCCCGGCTCGGCGCGCATGGCCTTTATCAGCTCCGCACCGAGCGTGTCGCCGCTGGCTTCGCCGGCAATCAGCAGGACGGTTTTGCGTCCGTCACTCATCAGCCTTCTCCGAAAGCGGCCGCCGGTTCCGGCAGGTCGCGGTCGATTTCCTCCAGCCGATAGCCGAAGCCAGGCCCGGTGAGCGTGCTCAAATCGATCCGTCCGTCGCGCCGCCGATAAATCCCACCGTGCACCATGGCCTCTGCCGCTGATGCTTCCGGGTAAAACTGCATGCTGTTCGTCTCGACGCCCATGATTGTGCCGACTCGCGCGGCCAATTGCACGTGCGGAATCTGCGCCAGCATCGGGTTGGTGAGGTCCTGCACCATCAGCGTCATGCCGTGTGCCTTGGCCCAGCAGGCGCTGAGGATCGCGCCGGTCTGCGTCTTGCAGGTCTTGAGCGCGACGCCGGTCCAGCCCAGCTCGCGGCCGAGCCGGATCAGCTTCCAATCCAACGGCTTGCGGGCGGAGACGCTGTGCACGTCGATGCGGTGCGTCTCGAGCTCGTACGGGAACGGCTGCTCGACGTAGAGGATCATCCCGTAAAGTTGCGGCTGCTCTTCGGCGAGCCGATCGAGGATTTCGTTCACGTACGCGGGCTCGGTGACGGTGCAGTTGAAATCGGCGGTCAGCCAGAGGACACCGTGCCCGATGCCTATCGCGCCGACTTTGGCCAGGCGCTCGTAGTCCCAGCCGGCGTCGTTGCCGCGCAGCTTGACCTTTAGGCAGGTGAGGCCGTCGATGCGAATCCAGTCGGCGAGTAGCACGGGGTAGCCGTCGTCCGGCTCGTCGCCGATCAACTCGCTTTCGTCGAGCGGATCAAGCCCGCCGACGAGATGCCAAGCGGGCATCGTTTGCAGCGGGTCAGCGGCGAGAAACTCGTTCGGGAACCGCCCGGCGAAGTTGACATCCGAGCCGTTGGCCGGCTCGAGGAATTGGCCAAGGTCGCGGCTGAGGAACTCGGGCGTGTACGTCTCGTAAGTCGGCCGGCCAAGCGCTTGGCCAAGCGCGTCGTGCAGCGCGATGTCGAAGAGCGAGCAGCAGACGAGCGCGGCCAGCCACGGCATCGGTTCGCCGGCGGGGCTGTCGGCATTGAAGGCCTCGAGCAGCTTAGGCAGTTCGGTTTGCTGAAAGTCGTGGCCCAACTCCAGCGAATGGCCCGACGCGTCGAACGCCGCCCACGCTTTGGCCAAGCGGACGCAAAACTCTTTGAGTGCCTGATGGCGAGGCTCGTAGGGCAGGGCGCTTGGCCAGACCCACTGGACGCTGAGCGGGGTCTCGCCCCAGCCGGTGGCGGTGCTACCGTTGCCCAGGCGAACGGTGAGGCGTGCGCGGGCGCAGGTGACGTGGGTGAGTGTCCCGGGGCCGAACTTGAGGGGCACGCGAGTCTCGACCGGCAGAAAAAAAAGCTCGGTGGCGGCGGCGCGGATGTCCGTCGGCTTGGCCATCAACGGCGGTTGCGGCCACCGGCCGGCCTGAGTTTCGTGGGTTTGCCGTTGTTCGTATTTTTATTTTTGTCCGCCCAGAGAATACCCCAGAGGCCGCCGCGATTTAGCTTGGCGCTGACATCAACGAGGTTGCTGGAGAGCATTGAAAAGTTGCTGGCCAGTTCCTCGTCACTAAACAGTTTGCCGGCGAGTCCCTTACCCTGTTCGGCGGCGGCAACAAGGTTGTAGAGCGACTCGGTGGTTTTCTTGATATTTGCCAGCGACTCATCGATGACGACGCTGTTGGTGTTGATGAGGTTTTGCAAATCTCCGCCGGCATTCTTGAGTTGCTCGGAAAATGTGACGACGTTTTCTATGGCGGCGTTAATGGGCGGCGTGTTGGTGAGGATGAGTTGGTTTACGGCGCCGATGGTGGCGGAGGCTTCTGCGGAAATTTCGCGGAGGTTCCTTGTTCGTCGAGCAGCTTGCTGTCGATGCGGTTGACGATGTTGGTGATCTGCGAGGCGACGGTCTTGAGTTCGTCCATGAGATCGGTTGCCGAGCGGGCGGCACGGACGAGGTCGAACGATTCCTGGCAGACGACGGTATCGCCGTTCTTGAGATGCGGGAGCTTGTTCTCGCCGGGGATGACGCCGATGTATTTGTCGCCGAGAAAACCGGCGGTCTCGATGAAGAACTTGGCGTCGGCGCGGATCTGGTATTCGGCCTTGATCTTGGCGTCGAGTTTGACGGTGTAGGTGTCGGTGTTGAGGTGGATCGCGCTGATCCTGCCGACCGGCACGCCGGCCATCATCACCACGGCATTTCTCACGAGGCCGTCCACGTTCTTGGTGGTAAGATGGATCGTGTAGATTTTAGTGAGAGGGCTGGTGCCCTTGGAGAAGTTAATGACCAGCGCGGCCGTCACAACCAGCGAGATGGTCAGGAACAGGCCGACTTTCCATTCTGTTTTTGTTTTCATGATTAGAATTCCAAATCCTTGGGATCGGCGATTCCGTTGACAAATTTGTGAACAATCGGGTCGGTGGAATTGAAAATCTCATCGGGCGTGCCGTTGGCGTGGATTTCGCCGTGGTGCAGCAGCATCACGCGGTTGCCGACGCGGCGCATGCTGCGCGTGTCGTGCGTGACGACGATCGTTGTGCATTTCAACTGGTCGCGCATCCTGATGACGAGTTGGTCGATGCTGTCGGCGACGACCGGGTCCAGTCCGGTGGTTGGCTCGTCGTAAAGGATGATCTCCGGCTTGTAAACAATGGCCCGGGCCAGCCCGACGCGCTTTTTCATGCCGCCGGACAACTCGGCCGGTTTCTTACCCTGCGTGCCGCCGAGATCCACCAACTCGAGGGCGTCGGCGACGGTTCCCCGAATTTCCGCCGGGGACATGGTCTGCTCGCGGTCGAGCAGGAAGCCGACGTTCTCCTCGACGGTCAGCGAGTCGAACAATGCCGCGCCCTGAAAGAGCATGCCGAACTTGCGGCGCACCTTGATGAGCTCGCGCTCGGAGAGGTCGGCGATGCTTTGGCCGTCGATCTTCACGTCGCCCTCGTCCGGCTGCACCAGCCCGATGATGTGCCGGAGCAGCACGCTTTTGCCACAGCCGCTGCCGCCGATGATGACGACTGATTCGCCCCGGTCAATTTTCAGGTTCACTCCGCACAGCACCTGTTGCTGGCTGAAGCTCTTGTGCAGTTGTGAGACTTCGATCATTCCTGGTAAATCAAGAGTTTGTTGAGAATGAGGGTCACGAAAAAGTTGGACACGAGGATGCAGATGGAGGCGGCGACCACTGCCTCAGTGGTGGCCTTGCCGACACCCTCGGCACCCTGGCCGCAGTGCATCCCCTTGTGGCAGGCGACGGTGGCAATGATGCCGGCGAAGATGAACGCCTTGATCAGCCCCATCCAGATATCCACCGACCCTGTGTAAAAGACCATGTTGTTCAACAGGAAAACGGGATCAAGACCGAGCAGGTATACCGCCACCACCATCCCGGAAACCATGCTGATGGCGATGGCCTCGGCGGTGAGCAGTGGCAGCGAAATGAGCATGGCCAGCAGCCTTGGGGCCACGAGGTAATCCACCGGGCTGGTGGCAAGGGTGCGGAGGGCGTCGATCTGCTCGGTCACTTTCATGGTGCCGAGCTGGGCGGCCATCGCTGCGCCGACGCGGCCGGCGATCATCAGGCTCGTCAACACCGCGCCGAGCTCGCGGGCCATGGCCACGCTGACCACTGACATCACGGCGCTGTCCATCTTCACCTTGTGAAACTGGATGTAAAACTGGGCGCACATCACCATGCCGGTGAACGCGCCGGTGAGTAGGACCACCGACTGGGATTTCACGCCGATGAAGTGGAGCTGCTCAACCAGATCGCGCCCCCGGAATCGCTTCGCAAAAATGGAGCGCATCGTATCCAGGAATAGGACGGTGACGCGGCCCAGGCTGGCGAAAGCGTCCTTAAGCGGGTTGTCAGCGGAACGGCCCATGAACAGTCAGGCGAGTTGTACCAATCCGCTTGGCGAAAGGCGAGTCCTCGGAATCACTTGCCGCTTAGCCAAGCGGGGCGGAAAGTGGAGTGGGCGCCTGGTTTAGCTCGGGACCTTGGAGTCTTCGCCCTTGGCCTTGGCTTTTTTCTGGGTAAAGACCAGTTTGTCGTCCTTGGCGGAGATGGCGACCCTCTCGCCCTCGCGCAGGTTGCCCCGGATGATTTCTTCGGCCATCGGATCCTCGAGGTGCTTCTCGACGGCCCGGCGCATGGGGCGCGCCCCGTAGGCGGGGTCGTAGCCGTGATTTCGCAGCAGGTCGCGCGCGGACTCGTCCAGCTCGAAGTGGAGGTCGCGCTGGGCCAACCGCTTCTCGACCTTGGCCAGTTCGAGATCGAGAATCTGGGTGAGTTCCTTCTTGCCCAGGGAGCGGAACACGATGATGTCGTCGAAGCGGTTGAGGAATTCCGGCCGGAAAACTTTCTTGGCTTCCTCGGTGAGGTTTTCCTTCATCCGCTCGTGGTCCTGTTCGTCGTCGGGGGCGGTGAAGCCCATGGTGGCACCCTTCTTGAGCCGCTCGGCGCCGACGTTGGAGGTAAGCAGGATGATCGTGTTGCGGAAGTCCACCTGCCGGCCGAAGCTGTCGGTCAGTTTGCCCTCCTCGAGAATCTGGAGGAGTATGTTCATGACGTCGGGATGGGCCTTCTCGACCTCGTCAAACAGCACGACGGAGTAGGGGTTGCGGCGCACCTTCTCGGTCAACTGGCCGCCTTCCTCGTAGCCGACGTAGCCCGGGGGCGAGCCGACGAGCCGCGAGACGTTGAACTTCTCCATGTACTCGGACATGTCGAGCTGCACAAGCGATTTGCTGTCGCCGAACATGTTCACGGCGAGACTCTTGGCCAGGAGTGTTTTGCCGACGCCGGTCGGGCCGAGCATCATGAAAGCGCCGATCGGGCGTGCGGGATCCTTGAGGTCGGCGCGGCTGCGGCGCAGCGCCTTGCAGAGGGTCTCGACGGCTGAACTCTGGCCAACGACGATCTTGGAAATTTCCTTTTCCATCGAGAGGAGTTTCTGCACGTCGCCCTGTTCCATGCGCTTGAGCGGGATGCCGGTCCACTTGGCCACGACGTACATGATTTCATCCTCATCGACCTTGACGCGGGCGTCCTCGTTGTTTTTCTTCCACTCGGCTAGCGTGTTCTCGAGTTCCTCCTTGGCCTTCTTTTCCTCGTCGCGCATCGAGGCGGCCTCCTCGAATTTCTGATCCTTGATGGCCTTCTCTTTTTCCTCGATCGCCAACTCGAGGTTTTTGACCTCGGGCGGACGGGTCATGGCCTTGATGCGGGCGCGCGCGCCGGCTTCGTCCATGATGTCGATTGCCTTGTCCGGCAGGAAACGCCCGGTGATGTAGCGGTCGGAAAGCCTGACGGCGGCCATGACGGCAGCATCGGTCAGTTCCATCTTGTGGTGATCCTCGTAACGCGGACGCAGGCCCTTGAGAATTTCGATGGTATCATCGATGGAGGGCGGCTCGACCTTGACGGACTGGAACCGGCGCTCGAGGGCGGCGTCTTTCTCGATGTATTTGCGGTACTCGTTGAGGGTGGTGGCGCCGACGCACTGCATCTCGCCACGGCTCAGGGCCGGCTTGATGATGTTGGAGGCGTCCATCGTGCCCTCGGCGGAGCCGGCCCCGACGATGGTGTGCAGCTCGTCGATGAACAGGATGACGTTTTTCGCGCGGCGAATCTCGTCCATCACGGCCTTGATGCGTTCCTCGAACTGGCCGCGGTACTTGGTGCCGGCGACCATCAGCGCGAGGTCGAGGGTGATGACGCGCTTTTCGCGCAAAATTTCCGGGACGTTGCCCTTGATGACTTCCTGTGCGAGGCCCTCGACGATGGCTGTCTTGCCGACGCCGGCTTCGCCGAGCAGCACCGGGTTGTTCTTGGTGCGCCGGCAGAGCACTTGGATGACGCGCTCGATCTCGTCGGCGCGGCCGATGACCGGATCCATCTCGCCTTTTTTGGCGATCTCGGTGAGGTCGCGGCCGAACGCCTTGAGCGCCGGTGTCTTGACCTGTTTCTTGTTGCCGCGGGACTCCTCTTCCTCCATGCCGGCGGCGACGCCGGCGTCGCCCTCGAAGTTCGGATCCAGCTCGTGCAGGATTTCCTGCCGGCAAAGGTCGATGTCGATGTCGAGATTCTTCAGCACGCGCGCCGCNCTTTCTTGACGCGCGGGGTGTACGGGATGTTGCCGGCCAGTTTCTGGTCCGGGCCGGTGCCGACCTGTTTCTCGACCTCGAGGCGCACGGTCTCCAAGTCGAGGCCCATTTTTTGGAGGACATTGACGGCGACGCCCTGGCCAAGGTTGATCAGGCCGAGCAGCAGGTGCTCGGTACCCACGAAGCTGTGGTTGAAGCGGTCGGCCTCCTTCCGCGCCAGCGCCAGCACTTGCTGGGCGCGTGGGGTGAAGTTGTTCATTGACTCGTCACTCATAAAAATACTTGGACAGTCTGGACGTCCCGGCGGGTTTTGTCCAGCTTGGGAATGGCCGCCGCTGCGCTTGGCCAAGCGCTGGGTTTATTCGCCATTCTCCTCTGTTTTCCCGGTGTCTGGCGTGGCAGGGCGATCCACCTTCAAGAGCCGGCTCCGCAGCAGGTTGGCCCGGAGGATGTCCCGCTTCTCGGCCGAGAGTTTGCCCGCCCGGGTTTTCTGCAGGTGCGCCGGCTGGGTGATGATGAACAGCTCCTCGGTCAACGCCGGCTTGTTGCCGGGGAACAGGGACAGGTCGATGCCCAGCCGGAAGAGCGACAGCAGATTCATGGTCTCCTTGGAGGAGATGCTGTGGGAATTGGCCAGGATGCCGTAGGCCCGGCCGATGTGGTTGTAAACCATCTTGGCCTTGTTCTCGAGGAGCTTGCCCCGGGCGTTCTCCTCGTGGTCGATGATCTGCAACAGCACTTTGTTGAGCCGCTCGACGATGTCCGACTCCGTCTCGCCGAGGGTCATCTGGTTGGAGACCTGGAAGACGTTGCCCAGCGCCTCCGTGCCTTCGCCGTGCAGGCCGCGGACGGCCAGGCCAAGCTTGTTGACCGCCTGGATGATCTGGTTAATCTGCTCGCTCAAGACCAGCCCTGGCAGGTGCAGCATCGCGCTGACGCGAATACCGGTGCCGAGGTTGGTGGGGCAGGCGGTCAGGTAGCCGCGTCGCTTGCAGAAGGCGTAGTCGAGGTTGGACTCCAGCGCGGTGTCGAACTGGTCGATCGCCATCCAGGCTTTGTCCACCTGCAATCCCGGCAGCAGGGCCTGCATGCGCAGGTGATCCTCCTCATTGATCATCACGCACAGGGCCTCGTCGCCGCTGAGCACCATGCCGCTGCCGGCTGTCTTGGCGGCGTGCTCCCGGCTGATGAAATGGCGTTCGACGAGCAGTTGCTTGTCCAGCGTGGATAACTCCTCCATGCCGGTGTGAAAGGCATCCCGCATCGGATCCACCTCCATCACGTTGTCTCGGATGTGCTTGAAGGTTTCCACGCGCCCCGATTTTTTCGCCCAGCCGGGGAACGGCGTGGTGGCGAGGTTGCGGGCCAGCCGCACGCGGCTGGACAGGACGATCTTGTTGGAGGGCCCCTCGCGACCGGCCGCATCCTCTGGCTTGGAAAGGATATCCTGTATGTTCATCGCTCAGGAAATGGTGGACTCGGAGTACTCCGACT
>LWDU01039009.1_pt1 | contig 13388 bp, 13 predicted proteins | sample 727161 | NCBI WGS metagenome assembly LWDU01 (sample SAMN04566230, study PRJNA314399) | hydrothermal vent metagenome | isolation source: deep sea hydrothermal plume seawater | place: Mexico: Gulf of California, Guaymas Basin | collected 2004-07-11 | reverse complement strand
GACTCGCTCTACATCGATTGCGATGGCGATGTGGTCTTGATGAAGATTCAGCAGGTGGGTGATGCCGCATGCCACACGGGGAAGAGAAGTTGTTTTTTTCGTAAAATCGAAGCCGACTCCGTGGTGGATGTTGGGATTCAGATTTTTGATCCGGAAAAGGTCTACAAGAAATGAGCGGCGAGAGAAAACTGCGCCTTGCGTTGCCCAAGGGAAGCCTGCAGCAAACCACTTTTGAGCTATTTGCGAAGGCAGGTTTCGACATCAGGGCCGCCGCTCGATCCTATTATCCATCGATCAACGACCCTGAAATCGAGTGTATTCTGATTCGCCCTCAGGAGATGGCGCGCTATATCGAACAAGGCGTCATGGATTGTGGAGTGACGGGCCTCGATTGGATTCTTGAGAGCGGAGCTGCGGTGGAGCAATTGGCCGATCTGCAGGCACCCTGGCCCAACTACGGGGCCGTACGTTGGGTCCTGGCGGTGAAGGAGGGGGCACCATTTTCTGTCCCCGAGGATCTCGCGGGCAAGCGCATAGCCACCGAGGTGATGGGCTTGACAAAAAACTATTTCGCCGATCGCGGCATAGACGCCAAGTTGGAATTTTCCTGGGGTGCCACCGAGGTAAAACCGCCGGTGCTCGCTGACGCGATAGTGGATGTGACTGAGACGGGATCGAGTCTGCGAGCCAACAACCTGAAAGTGATTGATGTTCTGCTCGAGAGTACCCCGCGATTTGTGGCCAGTCGTGAAGCTGCCGCCGACGAATGGAAGCGCGGAAAGATGGATCGGATTTTGATGTTGCTCAACGCTGCGATTGCTGCAGCCACGCGCGTCGGGCTTTCGATGAACGTTCCGCGGACAGCTCTCGATACCGTGCTCTCCCTTCTTCCTGACTCCTCGCCTACGCTGTCCCCGCTTTCGGATGAGAATTGGCTGGATGTCTTCGTGATCATCGAAGAGGAGAGGGTGCGCGATCTGGTCCCGCGCCTCTCGGAAGCGGGTGCCCGCGTCATTGTGGAAACCCCGCTCAACAAGATCATCGACTGAGCGTGAGTCGGTTGAGCGCCCTCGCGCGCATTCCGCGAATCTACTTTAGAACCGCTTGGTGGGGGCTGATGTCGCCACGGTTCAGCGAACAGGAGCCGCTTGTCGTTGTCCAGGGGGTGATCATCAAGCGAGGGACTGAGGGCGAAGAGGTTCTACTCGCGGTTCGTGCGGATGTTTGGGGCTGGGAACTCCCCGGCGGCAACCTCGAGCCGGGCGAAAGCGCCGAGGAGGCGTTGCGCAGGGAAGTTGAAGAAGAGACCGGATTGGACGTTGAGGTAGGTCGCCACGTAGGCGACTACACGCGGACAGGCTTCCGCCCGCATACGGCGCGAGTGTTTCTTTGTCGCGTTCTAGGTGGGGAGTTGAGGTCGAGTCGGGAGACGCCGCGCGTGAGGTGGTGGTCGCTCAGGAGTCTTCCCGCGACCCTCTTCCCCTGGTACGCACAGCCTCTCAATGATGCTCAGGGAAAAGGGTCGGTCGCTGCGGCGCGGACTGATTATCAGGGAGTTCGAATCGTCGCCCGAGCAATCGCCATTGATCTCTGGATGCGCTGGTCCGATGGCCGTGAAAAATAGGGACGAGTGTATCGGTCGTTCGAGATTCCAACTCAACTTCCCATTCGCTTGGGTTAGTGTTTTGTGGGTAGAGCGGGCTCTCCGGGGTTCGGAGGCCGATCTGGCCGGAGTGCCCGCCCCGAAGCCCTCCCGGAGTGGTTGTTTTTAACGGGCCTGAGGAGACAAACGTGTTGCGATGGTTTGGTGCCGCATTTCTCGTGTTGCTGCTGGTCCTGTGCCTGCGGGCGTCAACCCTGGACTCCATGCAACCCGAGATTGCCCCTGTAGCGGTGGTGGAGGTCGACTCGGGTGGCCTGCTCGAACGCTTTCGAGGCGGCCTTAAAATTCCCACCGTTTCTCGTCAGCCTGGCGAAGGAATGGACACGGAGGCATTCCAAGCGTTTCGCGCCTACCTGGCTCAGCATTATCCCCGGGTTCACGATCGGCTCGAACTTGAATTGATCTCAAGGCATAGCTTGCTCTTCAGGTGGCCCGGAGGCGAGCCCTCTCTGCCGGGGACCGTGCTTCTCGCCCATCAGGACGTAGTCCCCGTCGATACCGGCAGCGAAGGAGACTGGGACCATCCCCCCTATGAAGCAGTCGTGGCAGACGGTTATATCTGGGGCAGGGGCAGTCTGGACGACAAGTTCGGTCTTTTTTCCATTTTTGAGGCCGTCGAGGGATTGATCGCGGATGGCTTTCATCCGCGGCGTACGCTTTACCTGGCTTTTGGTCACGATGAAGAAGTCGGGGGGGGCGATGGAGCGGTTCAGATTGCCCGGCTATTTGCCGAGCGCGGCTGGACGATCGCTCTCGTTGTGGACGAGGGCGGGGCCATCGCGGACGGGATGGTTCCTGGCCTGGACGCCCCGGTGGCCATCGTGGGTGTGGCAGAAAAGGGTTACATGAGCGCGCTCCTCGAAGTCGATGGTATGGGGGGGCATTCCTCGGCGCCGCCGAATCAGAGCGCCATCGGGATTTTGGCCTCGGCGATCGTCAAACTGGAAGACAATCGATTCCCCATGCGTTTCGATGGTGCGACCCGGGCATTCTTCGAGCGAGGCATTGGCCCCGAAAGTTCTTTCGGTATGCGGGTAATCTACGGCAACCTTTGGCTCTTTGAGCCTCTGGTTCTGGCCATGCTGGATCGTTCTCCCATGATGGCCGCCATGGTTAGGACTACCACGGCTCCAACAATTTTTCATGCGGGTCTAAAGGAGAATGTTCTGCCCGCCAGAGCACAGGCGACGGTGAACTTCCGTTTGCTCCCCGGCGAGAAAGGAGACGAGGTGCTTGAAGAAGTGAGGCGAATCATCTCCGATGAGCGAATAACGGTTTCCATGGCGGGTCGGGCCCGCGAAGCCTCGCCGAGTTCGCGCATCGACTCCCGCGCCTGGGCGACATTGGCGGAAACCATTCGGGAGGTTTTTCCCGAAGCGATTGTGGCTCCCTACCTTCTTCTGGGCGGCACGGATTCGCGTTATTTCCGCGATCTCTGCGATTGTGTCTATCGTTTTCTACCCATCGAACTGGAGCCCGATGGATTGCGTCGAGCCCACGGAACGAATGAGAGGATTCCCGTTGCCGGTCTTGTCGACGGAGCCCGGTTCTATCGGCGCCTGATCGAAAATGCGGACCAGGCGACCCTAGACTCCGACGAATCCCAATGACAACCGCCTGAAGAATTCACCGTACTGCCCCAAAACAAAGCGCCTCCGAATCCCGTTGGGATCGGAGGCGCTTTGTGGCAGCGTGTGTGCGGTCGCTGAGTTTTCGGGATAAAAACGTCGACAATCCTAGAGAGCCAGAAACGAGACGGAAGGACTGGCTCGGGAAAAAGGACTGGCGAAGGGAAGCGATTTATCCCCGCTGCTCGCGGAGTCCGCTGGCTTCCCACTCCTTCGAGAGTTGATCGAGCTTGCGAGCGAATTCGTCGAAGGGGTCATCGAATGAAAGCGTGATCTCCGTTGTGCGCGGAATCTCATCGCCATTGAGCAGGCCGCGATAACGGTTGAGGTTGGCGAGAATGGCTTCGGCCACCTTGAGCGCACGCTTCTCCGTCTTGATCAGCGGTGACTGCAGCGTGTAAACGTTATTTCGACCCCAGAGGCTCTCGTCTCGAACGATTCCGATCTCTCGGTAGACTCCGTTGATGGGATCAAAGTTGTACTCGACTCGGACTTCCTTGAAAATGTCGGAATTTCCAGTGTAGAAACCACGTTCCTTCTCCACCTTGCCGAGTTGTCGGCATCGGGGGCAGTAGAAAGTGTCTCCATGGTTGAGCAAGAACACGCCCTTGGCGTAATCCTCGCACTCTGTATTTTCACAATATCCTACGCCGCGTTTCATGCTGGCCATCCCGATTTCGGACCGCCTCCCTGACCGGGGAACTGTTTCCCCAATCTTTCCTGATGCCAAGGTGCCCGACCACACACATGCTCGGGAACCTGCAGCTTTGCTGCCGCTTCGCCCTCTGCTCGCAGAATCTTGTGCGCCAATCGATCGATCTCGCGCAGACGACTATACGAACCAGAGACCGGAGTACGGTTCAGCCTTTTGAATTCGCCAATCTCGGCGAATCCAATCCAGTTTCCAGGAGGTTCTGACTAANNGACAACCTCCCGGCACATTATTGAACAAATTCAGTATTGCTTTGTTGTGAGCAGCGGCCTTCTGCTGCTCTATCTACGGAATTGAGTTCCACACGGGCCCGAACTCCGCAATATTTTTCCAAGTAAATTTGCGTACTTCCAGCCCGCTGAATCGGGAAAGAAAACCCTGGATTCAACGCGGATATCAATTCGTAGCTTGATTCTTTGGGGAAAGTGGGTCAAACCAGGCAGCTGAGGGCCAAATGCATCCAATTCGTGCCTGATTAAGACATCGCTCAATAGAGTGATACCGCTTGAACGGCCTCGCTGTCAACTAGAATCGAAATTCCCCTCGGGATTCATACACCGTCAATCGTCAAGGTCTGGCTGGGGACGCTTCTTTCGAAGCCGACTGCTCTCTCGGGCAAGCGTGATTCCGTAGACGACGAGGGTTCCGACGGTCAGCGCATATGCAGCAAGCAGGTAGTTCATGGGTTTGTCTTCCTCATTTCCGTGCTTGGGCCCCGTGGGGCGCCATCAAAGGGGGACCGGCCGCGCTGACCCAGTGGGCGGGGATGGCCTGGGGCGACTCAGAGTTCGTCTGCGATGGGTTCGACGGTGGTGGCCTCTTGATCGTCGACTGTGCGCTGGCTTTCGACTTCCCAGCGGAGCACGAGCAGGTAGAAGAACGCCATCGCCAGGGTGATGTTGCCAAGCAAAAAGGGTAAGCCCATCCCCTCGCCAAGGCTGTCTTGTTTGAGGTTCTCCGGGTGCATGCTGCGGCTGCCGAATATCTCGATCACGTAGTAGTTGAGCGGGATCAGGACCAGCCCAAGGACTCCGTAGATCGCAGCGAAACGGGCGGTTCGCGGATTCCGACCGCCGAAACTGCGAAGCAGGAGATAGGCCAGATAGACGAACCAGAGCAGGAGAGTCACTGTCAGTCGGGCGTCCCACGACCACCAAACCCCCCAGGTTCCCCGGGCCCAAATCGGACCCGTCACCAACATCAATGTGCAGAAAATCACGCCGACTTCCGCGCTCGCGATGGCCAACCGGTCAAGGTCCTCGCGTTTGCGGCCCAGAAAAAGAATTCCGGAGATTCCGGTGATGACAAAGCCCAGATACGCCCCGTAGGCGAGGGGAGGGTGGATGTAGAGGATTTTCTGGATCACGCCCTGGGTGCTGTCGAGGGGTGCGGTCAGGACCGCCCAGGCGTAGGCCACACTCAGGAGCGCTAAAACGAAGCCCAGCGGGCGTCGCCAACGGCTCGCTCGGGCTTCAAGGCGCGAAGGAATATTGACCTCGGAATTTGGCGAATTCGGACTGCCCCGGTTCATTGCGGCTGGCCCTCCCCATTCATGATGCGTTCCACAGGGTCGAGGATTGGCCTCCCCGGCGCTTGAAAGCTTGTGGTTCAACCGGCAAGTTCATTCATCCAGTACATAGTCAAATCCAAGGAACGCGACGACTAGGTAGACGCCGTCGACGACGATCAGCAGTTGAAGGGATTCGAAGGGTACGGGTCCTCCGGCCACGGCTGCGAGGCTGCCCTCGACGGCACCGGCGAGGATCGGAAAGAGCGCGGGCAACAGCAAAATCGGAAGCAGAACCTCGCGAAAACCCGTTCGAACCGCCATGGCGGCGAGCAGCGTTCCCGCCGCGGCGATTCCCACGGTGCCGAGGCCGATGACTGCGGCGAGTCCCGGTAGCGCCGGCATCAGGTCCACGCGGTAGAAAACCGCAAAAACTCCAGCCGTGAGAACCTGGACGATCGAAATCAGCACCCAGTTGGCAGCCGCCTTCCCCAAGAAGATCCAGCCCCGGTTGCCTGGCGCCAGAGCGAGACCTGCGAGCGCGTCGTTTTCAAGTTCCAAAGCGAAGGAACGGTTGAGCCCCAGGAGCGCGGCAAAAATGTAGGCGGTCCAGAGCAGGCCTGGGGTCAGCGCCCGCAACTCCTCGGGCCGGTGATCGGGTAACGCAAAATAGAAAACCACCGCCATCAAGATCGAGAAGATCAACATCGCGACGACGCGGTCTCGGGAGCGCCACTCGCTCAGCAGGTCCTTCCAAAGAATTGCCAGGGTGACGTTCATTGGGCGGACTCCAAAGCCTGGGCGTAGGCCGCTTGAAGCCCCGCTTCGGTGAGGTCACCGCCAGAACTCCGGTGCTGAACAGCGCCGCCAACCAGAATCAGCGCGGACTGGGCGAGTCGAGCGGCCCGGCTAATCGCATGGGTGGCGAGTACGAGGCCGTGGCCGTCGGCGGTCAGATCTTTGAGTCGGTCGGTGAGTCGCTGGGCCGCAGGCTCGTCGAGTCCCGTAAAGGGTTCATCCAGCAGAAGCAGTCCAGGCGCGTGTACCCGGGCGCGGGCAATCGACAGGCGTTGCGCCATGCCGCGCGAGAACCCTCCGGTCCTGCGCTCGGCCACGGATTCGAGGCCCTCTTCGGCCAGCAGTTGATCGGCGCGCGCCGTGGGGTTTCGAAGGCCGTAAAGACGGCCGACAAAGACCAAATTCTCTCGGGCGGTGAGTGCGGGGTAGAGGAGCGTGGAGTGCCCGAGGTAACCGACTCGGCGCCGATCGAGCTTTCCCCCGGCATACTCCACTCGCCCCTCGGTGGGGTGGGCGAGCCCGGCCATGACGCGAAGCAGGGTGCTCTTGCCCGCGCCATTGGGGCCGAGAATGGCCAGACTCTCACCGGCGGCCAAGGTCAGATCGATGCCGCGAAGCGCAGTCACCGACGCGTAGCGCTTGCGGATTCCGTGCAGCGCCAGCCCGGGAGCCTTCACGCTGGTTCCTGCTTTGCGTCGAGTCCGCCCCCACATCCCGCGCAAAAACTCCAGCTGATCTCGATGGCGGCCCCGCACGTGGGGCAAACATTCGGTCCGGGAACGGCCGCAAGTGGCCCCCGCGGCGAGAGTCGGCGGTCTGGAACGGACGCTCGTTCTTGGCGCATCAACCCGATGGCGTCGGCACGGAGTTCATCGCGCAGGGCCCGAAAGTCGACGGCATCAATCTTTCCGGTTTCGAAGTCGTGATCAAGGTCATGGATGGACTCGTAGAGGATTTCGCGCTCGAGAGCGAGCCCAGAACTCGCCGTGGGTGTCCTTGCATCATTTTTGTCCCTGAGCGGTAGGAGGAGAAAGACGGCTGCAAGGGCGGCGAGTCCCAAAGCCGCCCAGCGGGCACCCGCTGGCGAGACCGCGTGGTGTCGGAGGGGCTCGAGCGCGACGGACACCACTTCGTCGGCGTCAATCTGATAAGCCTCGCGGTGGAGATAAAAGCGAGTGCCCTGCTTGAAGGGACGCTTGCGGTGCAGACGCTCGCTCTCGATGATGACGCCGTTGTCCGCGACCAGAATATTGAGCAGGTCCACCGCACGTTCGAATCGGATATCGAGTTCCGCTCTTCCGTCCACGGGAATTCGGTAGCGATAGGCGATGACGGATGGCCCCGGAGCCAGGGGCCCCCGCACTGCCAGCCCGCCTCGGCCATTGGGCTCGACGCCTAGCATTCGTGTCGATCCGCTGAGCCCAAGGAATTGGGCGTTGGGGGGCAACTCGAGATCGAGCAATTGCCCGCCCAGCGGAGCGAGCAGGCGGTTTGGTCCCGCGACGGAAACATGGACCTCGGCGGAAATGCGAATCGCCGTGTCGTCGTGATCGATCCAGAAATCGGCCCGGGTAAGCTCAAGATTCGCGAGATCGTGGGAACTCGCGGGGACGGGAAGCGACAAGCGGACTTCGCCACCGGGTTCAATGGCCGCGCCGACGTAGCTCGCATATTCGACGTCTTCGATGGCGACGAGCTCCGCAGGATCGGCGAGTCCGTTGCCGTGGGGCGCAGCGGTTCCCGCGGCCACAAGTACTCGCAAACGGTCGGCGCCCACGGGCAACGCGTCGACGATTTCGAATGTCTCGGCGCTCGACGCGTTGTCTGTCTGCGGTCCGTCCAGGAGATAGCCGTACCGGAGGTCCTGGGGGCCGGGATAGACGGGGCCCCAGAAGTGCAGACGGTTGCCGTCGCGGACGAGATCGCTGCGCTGGCCCCCCTGGCCGTCGATGTACTCGCTCACGTTCTCGGGCAGGGCCGCGGTGAAGGGAGGACTCTGTTCTCCTCGACGATCCTGGGCGACATAGACCACTTCATCGCTGGGGTTTAGAATGCGATGGGAAATCTGGACAAAGAGTTGTCCCCCCACCCAGTCGAACTTGTAAGTGACCTCGGGAACCCCGAGGTCCGCGCGGCTTTCCACGATTTTATTGAGCGCCAAATCGACGACCAACTCGCGGGCACCCGCCTCAAAGACGGCTCGCTGGGCGAAGGGGACTCCGAGGTACTCGGCGCCCACCAAGTAGACGATGTCATCGGCGTCGGAGATCCCTTCGAAGACGAAGCGGCCGTCGGCGTCTGTCCGGGTTCCCATCAGTCCAGGCGCACCGTCGGAGCGAAGGGCGTAGAGGGCCACCGGTAGCTCGGATATCCTTGCCGGGTTTCCGCCCAGCAAGATCTGGCCCCGGATCACTCCGGAGCCAGCCGGCGGCTTGGGGGTATCGCCTCCTGGCCCCGTGACTTGTTGGGGCGCCTGGGCGTTGGCGAAGCCTGCGGTCATCAGCGCCAACACAGCCCATGTGGCCCGCCCCCAGCCCACCCGCCGTTGTGGCCTCGGGCCTTTGGGGTCGACTTCGCTTCGCGTCATGCGGACTGCTCGCTTTGCGCGCGCGGAGGATGGGGCCAGAGAATCGAGAGGCCCCCCATGGCGAAAAGAATCGCCCCGGCCCAGATCCAGTTCACCAGGGGATTTCGATAAATCTTCACCGTGGCCGAACCATCGATCTCGATGGCATTCAGGATCACGTAGATGTCCTCGGACCAGGTCGAATAGATGGAGGGAATTGTCGAAGGCTGTTGTTCAAGCCAGTAGATTCGCTTCTCCGGCTCCATGACAGCCAGGGGCTGCTGATTTTTGTAGAGAGCGATGCGGGCGGTGGCGCCGCCATAGTGTTGCTCGGTGATGGGGTCGGCTGTGAGATATTCGAGCCGATAGTCCTGAACCTCCACCGAATCCCCCGGTTCCATGTTCTCGAGAATTTCGAAGTTGAAAACGCTCCCCGAAATTCCGAGCAGGATGATGACAACGCCGAGATGGATGATGTAGCCCCCGTAGCGCCGCTGGTTCTTGCGCAAAAGGGTCATGAACGCTGCCACGGGTGATTCGCCATGAGCGCGGACTCGGGCGCGAATCGCCTGGCTGTATTCCTGGACGATGGCCGCGGTCACGAAAGCGCAAAGCCCCCAACAGGTCAGTGCCCAATACCCGACCTCGCCCCAGAAAATAACGGCGAGCACCAGGACAGCGGCCAGGCCCATCGAAGCGGGCACTTTGAACTGCCGTTTCAGACTGGCGGCACTGGCTTTGCGCCAGGCGACCAAGGGACCGACTCCGGTGAGAAAGAGAAGGATCAGCACCAGCGGGCCGGTGACTACGTTGAAAAAATGCGGGCCGAGGGTCAGGCGCTCGCCGCTGATGGATTCGGAGAAGACCGGCAACATTGTGAACCCGAAGATCACGGCGAGGAGCACCATGAAGACCCAGTTGTTGAGGATGAAACTCGATTCGCGGGAGACCACCGATTCCAACCGCTTGGGGCTGGCCAATTCCTTCCGGCGAAAGATGACCGCGCCGTAGAAGAGCGTGACGGCGGCGGCCACGTAGCCCAGGAAAATAGGCTTGTACCAACCCGCGTCCGTGAAGGCGTGGACCGATTGAACGATTCCGCTCCGGGTCAGGAAGGTTCCGAAGAGACACATCGAGTAGGTGAGCCCGATCAGCACGACATTCCAGGTCCTCAGCATGTTGCGCTTTTCCTGGATCATCACCGAGTGCAGGTAGGCGGTTGCGGCCAGCCAGGGCATCAGAGAAGCGTTCTCCACTGGATCCCAGGCCCAGTAGCCCCCCCAGCCCAAGACCTCGTAGGCCCAGCGCCCGCCCAAGACGATTCCGCACCCCAGGGCCAGCCAAGCGATCAGGCTCCAGCGCCGGGTGGTACGAAACCACGTGGTTCCGAGTTCGCCGGTGACCAGGGCCGCAAAAGCAAAGGCGAAAGGGGTCGCGAAGCCGGTGAATCCCAAATACAGCATGATGGGGTGGATCATCATGACGGGGTGCTGAAGCAGCGGGTTGAGGCCCTGACCGTCCGAGAGCACCTGAGCGTGGGGAAGACGTTCAAAGGGGTTGGTGAGGAATTCGAGCAGCGCGAGGAAGAACGCGGCATTCAGCAGAAGCATGACGGCCACCCACGGGATCAGTCGCGGGTGAAGCCGACGATTGGCGTATACGCCTGCGGAGCCAAAGGCCATAAGGAGAAAGGCCCAGAGCATTAGCGATCCAGCCTGGCCACCCCAGAGCGCACCCAGGCGGTAGTGGAGTTCCATGCTTCGGGCCGAATGCTGCGCCACGTAGGCGAGCGAAAAATCGTTATGGGCGAGAGCCCAGAAGAGCGCGAACATCGCCACGGCCAGAAAGCCGAAGACAAGGTAAACCGCACGTTCGGCGACTCGGCCCCAATCCGCGCGTAGGCTCAGTCCCGCATAGATCCCAGCCACGATCCCTGCACCCGCGGTCAGCAGAGCCAAGCGGATCGCGTAAAGTCCGAGTTCGGACATCAGATCACTCTCCCGTTGCAGCGCCGACTTGGAGCGGGGCGCTTGAGTTCGACGTTTAGCTTCGGTTCGTCCCGCTGTTTACGGACCCGCCCGCTTGGCCCGCGCATCGGCTCCCCCGCATCGATGATCTAGAGTTTGACCGTCCCACTCGATTCGGCTTCACGCGCCTGGGCTTCAAATTTCGACGGACACTTGGCCATCAAGTTGTCAGCGAGAAATAGCCGATCGCTGGGGTGATTTTGGATGCGCCCCTCGATGACCACCTCCGCGCCGTCTTTGAACATGTCCGGAGTCTCCAGCCCGAGAAACAGGACGTCCAGAGTCTGCTCTCCGGGAAGGCCCGCATGGGGGGGGTCGTTCTGAACCACGAAGCGCACATTCTTGGCCTCAAGATCGCGGTGGATAGAATCGGCGGCCACATAGCCGTGGACCCGCAACGATCGCCCCTCGAGTTCGCGGTTCTCGGCGAGAAACTCGTTGAGGCTCTGGTAGTACTGGAAAGAGGCGTCACCCTGGAGATTCGTGTAGCCGTACCAACCAAGCAGCGCGGCGACCAGCGAGGCCCCCAGTGTAATTTGCGCGCCCTTTGACATTGTCGGCCCTTCGACTGCGGGTTGGGTGGAGGATTGGAGGGAGTGAAAGGAGTGGAAGGGATTGGAGGGAGTGAAGGATCGGATGGAGGCGGGGCGAAGTGCCTGAGAGCGAGCCGAGAGTAGCCGCGCCCCGCCGTGGCGTCAAACTGCGAGTGGTAAGAAAAGCTACCAAAATCAAATACTTGGACTAAGCCCCTCGACACCCGCCGGGTGTCCCGCTACCCCCCGGCCATGCCCAGCGCCCCTCCGCACCGCGTTTCCTCTCGCCCCAGCGAACTCGAGCCCTTTCTCGCCATGGAGATCATGGAGCGGGGCTTCGAACTCGAGACCGCTGGCGCCCGGGTGATTCACCTTGAAATCGGCGAACCCGATTTCGCGCCCCCGGAGAGTGCCGTGGAGGCTTGCCAAAACGCGCTCCACGCGGGCAAAACGCACTACACCGATAGCCGGGGCCTCGGGGCTCTGCGTCAGGCAATCGCCACCGACTACCGGCGCCGGTTCGGGGTTGCGCCGGATCCGTCCCGGATTCTGGTCACCTCGGGGACCTCGCCCGCGATGCTCTTGGTCTTTTCCCTGCTCGTCGACCGCGACGACGAAGTGGTGCTCGCCACGCCCCACTACCCCTGCTACCCGAACTTCATTCGCTACTGCGGGGGCAAACCCGTCTTCGTCCCAACCCGGGCCGAAGACGGCTTCAACCTCGACCCGGATGCCGTTCGCGCCGCCTTGACCCCGCGCACCCGCGCCATCGTGGTGGCCTCCCCGGGAAACCCCACGGGTGCGATTCATAGCCGGCCTGTTTTGGAGGCCCTCGCCCGGCTCGGCCCTCCCCTGGTTTCGGACGAGATCTACGACGGTCTGGTTTACGAGGGCGCACAGACGACTTCTGCGCTGGAAATTGACGACGGGGCATTTGTGCTGGATGGTTTTTCGAAGCGTTACGCGATGACGGGTTTTCGGCTCGGCTGGGTGGTGGCGCCGGAATGGTCGTTACGATCGCTTCAGACCCTGCAGCAAAATTTTTTCATCTCGGCGAGTTCTTTTGTTCAGCATGCGGGGATCGCCGCCTTGGAGGAGGGCGCCGAGTCGGTGGAACAACTGCGACACGGGTGCGAGCGTCGCCGTGTTCGGCTGGTCGAAGGCCTGCGAGCTTTGGGCTTCGGCATTCCTACCCTGCCCCAGGGCGCATTCTACGTACTGGCGGACGCCCGCCGTTTTGGGCGCGATTCGCGCAAGTTGGCCTCGGCCCTGCTCGAGCGGGCCCATGTGGGAACGGCCCCGGGCATCGATTTTGGAGCGGCAGCCGAGGGCATGCTGCGCTTTTGTTACGCGGTAAGCGATTCGGCGCTCGACGAGGCCCTGACGCGACTGGCCAGAATTCTTCCCACGCTCGAGCGCGAAGCCCAAGCCGAAGCCCAAGTCTCAACCGGGGGAGAAGCGTGAAGATTCGACGCGCGGAACTCAATCGCTCGTGTGCGCGGCTGGGTCAGTTCCCCGAGACGCCTCGCCCCGAGATTGCTTTTCTCGGTCGTTCAAACGTGGGGAAATCGAGTCTCCTCAACGCGCTCGTCCAACGCAAACAACTGGCGCGCACGAGTTCCACCCCGGGCAAGACCCGCATGATCCACTTCTTCGAGGTCGATGCCGCCGCCCACGAGCTGATGTTCGTGGATTTGCCCGGCTACGGCTGGGCGCGGGTTTCGCGTAGGGAACGCGAGAGTTGGCAGGGCCTGGTCGAAGGTTATCTCGAAGGCCGCGAGGCCCTCCGCCTGGCGATTCTGCTCCAGGACCTGCGCAGGGATTTCTCCGAAGACGAAACCCTGCTCTTGGATTGGCTGGCCGAACGCGGGATCGAGACCCGGGTGGTGCTCACCAAGGGCGACAAACTCAAGCCCATGCGCCGGGCGAAGCGAGCCAAGGAACTCCGTGCCCA
>LWDU01035498.1_pt1 | contig 13388 bp, 12 predicted proteins | sample 727161 | NCBI WGS metagenome assembly LWDU01 (sample SAMN04566230, study PRJNA314399) | hydrothermal vent metagenome | isolation source: deep sea hydrothermal plume seawater | place: Mexico: Gulf of California, Guaymas Basin | collected 2004-07-11 | reverse complement strand
ACGAGGGAAAAGATGCCAAGTTATACGCTAGAAATTAACAAAAAGCAGACCACGATTCAGGCGGAGGCCGATATGCCATTGCTGTGGGCGCTTCGCGACAAAGCAGGTCTCACCGGGAGCAAGTTTGGTTGCGGAATCGGTCAGTGCGGCGCCTGCACCGTGCATGTGAATGGGTCGCCGGTGCGCAGCTGTCTTACGCCAGTGAGTAGTGTCGCAGATCAACGGATTACAACGATCGAGGGTCTGGCGACGAGCAATCACCTCCACGTTTTACAGCAGGTTTGGATTGACCAGGATGTCGCGCAATGTGGGTACTGTCAGGCAGGACAGATTATGTCCGCCGCTGCCTTGCTCGAAAGTAATCCAAAGCCAACTGATGGTGATATTGATAACGCCATGTCGGGTAATTATTGTCGTTGTGGCACCTACATTAGAATCAGGAAAGCGATTCATACCGCTGCCAGTTTTTACAACGCTGCACAGGAGGTGCAGTCATGATCGCTACGCTAACGCGCCGCGCCTTTTTGAAAGCCAGTTCCATTGTCGGCGGTGGTTTCGCCTTGGGACTACCCTCAGTCGGGCTTGCTGAAGGGGTTAGCCTGGTCGGTTCGGCAGAGCTGAACGCTTATGTGCAGGTGAGGGGCGATGGCAAGATCATTATCTTTTCTGGTAGTCCCGAGATGGGCCAAGGCATTAAAACATCATTGCCGATGATCGTTGCCGAAGAAATGGGTGCCGATTGGGATGATGTCATCGTCAAGCAGACACCGGAAATAGATACAGAACGCTATGGTCAGCAGTGGACCGGCGGCTCATTTACCCTTTTCCTGAACTGGAACCTAATGCGTGAAATGGGTGCTTCAGCGGCAGATATGTTCTTGAGTGCTGCAGCGATCGCGATGGAAAGGCCAAAGAGCGAACTCAGGGCGATCGATAGCCGCGTTGTGCACATAGGCAGTGAAGACTCGCGTACCTTTGCAGAGTTGGCGGGGCTAGCCTACCAGCAACCTATTCCAAACAAAGATGACTTAGTGTTCAAAGCGCGCGAGGACTATCGAATTCTTGGTACATCGGTGAGTCAGGTCGACTCTATGGAAATAGTCACTGGCATCGGCGATTTCGGCATTGATACCCAGGTTCAGGATATGCTGTATGGCAGTTATGAAAAATGTCCAGCCGTTGGCGGTCAAATCATTAATGCCAATATTGATGACATCAAAAAGCTACCAGGGATCACCGATGCGTGGATCGTCAAAGGCAACGGCAACGTTAAAGAGCTCATGGATGGCGTCGGGATTGTTGGCACGGATACCTGGTCCGTTTTCAAGGCTCGTCGAGCGTTAAAAATACAATGGGATGAGTCCGATGCTTCCAAAGACAGTTGGTCGTCATTCGTCGCTTTTGCCGATGGCGTCGGCAACACAGGCCAAGAAGTCAGTATTGATAATGGCAATGTAGAGGCAGCATTTAGCGACCCCAACAATACGATCTTGGACAGCTTGTATGAATATCCCTATTTAACCCACATGTGCCTTGAGCCCATGAATTGCACAGCGCATTTCAGACGTGGCGCTGATGGGAAAGATCATCTGGAAGTTTGGATATCCACGCAAAGTGGTCCTCGCTTTCAAAAAATGGCGTTAGACAGGTACGGGCTAGAGAAAGATCAGCTGACCATCCACATAAAACGAATGGGCGGAAGCTTTGGTCGTCGTACCAGCGACGAGTCTGCCATTGAAGCCATAGAACTGTCCCAAAGGTCGGGGAAGCCCGTCAAGTTGACCTGGACGCGCGAGGACAACATTCGCTACGACTTCTTAAGACAGGGCGGTTTTAATCGAATGCGGGGCGCTGTTGACCCGGAGGGTAAGGTCCTCGCAATAGAAGAGCATGCGATCGGTGTTGAATCTGGTGGTGAGCCTTCCCGTTTTAATGGCCCAAATCCTGCCGCGTTTCCTTTTTCCACCATGGGTAATGTCCGTGGATCTTCAACGAATTATCGAATGGATACGCCCGTTGGACCTTGGCGCGCGCCCTACTCGAATACCCATGCGTTTGTCTCACAGGCATTTATCCATGAGCTAGCGACCGCAGGGAACCGAGATCACGTTGAACTGCTGATCGAAATGATGGGTAAGCCCCGCTGGATAGACGATGGCAATTGGCGTGCAATGAATACGGAACGTGCCGTTGGTGTGATTAAGCTTGCCGCAGAGAAAGGCGGTTGGGATAGGGAAATGCCTGAAGGGAAGGGGTTAGGCTTTTCTTTCTATTTTTGTCACGCAGCGCATGTAGCAGAGTTAGCAGAGGTCAGCGTATCAAAAAGCGGTTTAGTCACGCTGCATAGGGTAACCGCGGCGGTAGATGTTGGCCCGATTATTAATAGAAGTGGCGCTATATCCCAGGTTCAGGGTTCCATCATCGACGGTTACAGCGCGATGGCAGGGCAAAAGATCACGATGGAAAACGGACGTGTTGAACAAACAAACCTCGACCGTTATCCAGTACTTCGCATGCATCAAGCACCCGAGGTGGATGTTCACTTTATCGAAAGCGACTATGACCCAACGGGCCTTGGTGAACCAGGACTGCCGCCGCTAGCGCCTGCGGTTGCCAATGCGATTTTTGCAGCGACCGGTCAACGCGTTTACAAAATGCCGTTGATAGATTTAGGGTTTAGCGTCTAAATCACTTGGGCTGCGCTATTTTGAGCACTCAGATAGAGCGAAAGATAGGTGGTTGGGACGACTAACTGGGGAAATGTGGGGTCACAAATGTGGGGTCAGAGTCGTGACTCTGACCCCACGGTTGCAACGGTGTATTTAATTCGTTCCTGTGGCTTCCACATATGGCGATTGCTGCGAGGTCTGGTCTGTACGTTTTATATATAAAATAATTTCCCGCAACCTGCATCCGTCAAAACCTGACCAATAGGATGGTCCTGCTCACTGCGCTGCACCGGCATTGTCCAAATCCGTACCATGGGTCTTCGTCAGCATTTTTACGGAAATTAACGCTAACAGACAGGCAATCGCGATGTATATCGAGATGTAAATTGCCCCCAATTCACTCCAGAGTGCGGTTGCTATTAGCGGTGCCCGTGCCCCCAATTATCACATGTCCCAAACGACCACACTTCAGGTAGCCATAGAACTCTCGAACCACATATCCTGGCAGTTGCTTGCCCTGCGCCGATAGCCCAATCACAAAGGAAGGAAAAGCTAAAGTTGCGCACAATGGCTACAAAGGAGGGACCTGGCGGTTAACACGTGGCCTTACTCGCGCGCTTCAAGAACAACAACGGGCCAATTATTCTTGTGTTGATCGGTAATCTGAATTTGATGGCTTACAGGTAGTCGAGCCAATCATGACATCTACAAATCGAGCTCGTCACGAGGCCGGGTACAAGTATCAATGACCGCATACAGGATTTTCCTGGCGCAGGGCATCAAATCCGGAATATAGGTTGCCCCCATCCCGCCAAGTCCCTCGCCAATCGGTTCCGGAGAGCCCTCCGCCGGCCACGGCCAGCCCATTCTTACGGTGGGGATGCCCAGGCGCCGCAGGGTTGCGCCATCCGTCTGACCGCCCAGCAAATCGGGCTCAGCGGGATAATCTGCATTCTCGACATCTTCCCAACCACGACGACCAGATTGAATAATCCAGTTATCGGGATCAGTAGTCCCACCCGCTACAGAGCCATACATCTCCCACTCCATATCCAGCTTCGGCTGCTTCTGCTGAAGCGAGGACATAAACTCTGATACCTGTGCTTTCACTTCTCCGGGCGAGGTTCTGGGGTTGATACGCACATCGAAATAGATTTCGGTAGCCGCCGATGGAAACGCGGGCCTTTCGGGCCAGCCGGAACGAAGAGCCGATATCCAGCCGTCTGGTCGAACAATTCCCGACGTATTGCGCTCCGTGTATTTTGGCAACCATTCCTCAAGAGCCAGAATCACCTCGGCCGCAGGCACAATTGAGCTTCGAAAGCCGGGAGTGCCGCGAGGAACACCGGCGTAACCCAACGTTCCCTTAACAGTTATCTTGAACCAGCCCATGCCCGGTTCTTCGTGATACACCCAGTTCCACGGTTTCATAATCACACAAAAATCGGGCGCCATTCCCCGGTTCAACAAGTGCTCGACACCATGAGACATGCCGGCATTATCCCGCTCGGCGATATTCACTGGCATACCGCCGTCGGCAAACCCCAAGTTAAGATCACCCGTTAACGGCACCTCGGCGTCAATCAACGCGTTAACAATTTCCGTAAGCGTACTGACCATTGCCTTGGGATTAGAAGAGCCCAACCCATATATCCAGTCTTCAACCATGGTGGCCTCAGGGCGCATATCAATCTCTTGCCTGGGTCCCGCCCAGGGATAATCACTCTCGTCACCTTCGAGGTGTGTGTCGATAGGCGCGTAAAGCAATAACGTCGCGCCGCCACCAGTACCGCGAAGCTGGCCCAATACGTTTCCGGAGATATCGTTCATGGGGTAATACGCCGCGGGCATCCCCATATCACTGATGTATTCCGTCATGAAGGCACTGGCAGCCCGCGTCGCCCCTGTAGGACTGTGAATATCGGTCAAATTGAATAGCAGTTTCTTTAGTCGATCAGGGTCGAGCTTGGAACACGCCGCCTCGTACCACTGACGCTGTTGCCCACTCAAGGGGACCTTTGTAGTTGTCGTCATTCTAGTTTTCCTTGCTCAAAGCTCTCGTGCCCGCCTCTGCAGGCGGATAAGTATTGCAGCCACCGATACTTTTCCGACGACCGCAAATCACGGTAAGCAGGTTGGCTTGTACATTATGCCCGTTAACCAGAGTCCTTAGTCTTCTGGCTCTCTGTGGCCCCAGAGCATGGGGGCGTCATAGCTTTTAACACGCCAGTTGTCCCCTACCCGCCGGCCGTTGCATCCGTATTCGAGACCAAAACCCGACGGGGTGACAAGGTAAAAAGACACAGTTAAATCGTTAGTGTGTTTGCCCAACCCCATCATTACCGGAACTTTTTTATCAAGCACAACGTCATAGGCGCGGCCCACATCATTGAGACTATTGGACTCAAGCATGAGGTGATTAAATGTGCCCGGCGGAATATCTCCAAATGGCGGCATAATTGCCAGCGAGTGGTGTCGGGGGTTGCAATGATAGAAAGTCGCGTCCTTCTCACCCTCGTCCCAGATAATGTGGTCTGATGTTCTAAAGCCCATCACCTGGGTGTAAAAGCGGTGGCTCTCGGCATAGTCACCGACAAAATACACAACATGGCCCAGACCGAGATCACCGGTGTTAAAGCCAGAGTTGCCGCCTGAGGAGATGAAGGGTAGCTTTTCCGACTGCGCGCCATAAAATACTTCAGAGGGCATCCCGCTGGCAGGATCTATGAAAGCATAAACCCGCGTTACCTTGCGCTCATCCCTCAGTGCCTCGCCACCCTCAGTGACCTCGACGCCATAGTCGCGCAGTGCAGCAACCATCGCTTCAAGTTCTGCCTCGTTCGCCAGCTCCCAACCGACAACAGCGATTGAATCGCTGTCAGACGGATACAGGGACAACCGGTGATGCCAGTCATCAAGACGAATATCGATAATGCCGCCCTCATCGCGAGCCAGCAGTTCAGTGCCAAGTACGCTGGACATAATGTCCAGCCAACCGTCCATATCCACTACGTTAACGGCCATGTAGCCCAACCCACAAACACTCATAACAGCTCCTTTGTTAAACTTTTATTCACTTGATAAAAACTGCTCGGCACGGATATTTTCGCTTCTCAGGCCAAGGCTCTCCAGATGAGAGAACGCCGCATCAATCATTGGGGGCGGACCGCAGAGGTACGCGACAGTATCTTCGTTAACGTCACCCGCCTGTATCGCATTCACCGGATTTCCCTCGGCATATTCGCTGTCGCCATCGATCCTGTCCAGCGAGATGCGCACTTCAAGCGTGCGCATCCAGAATGTGCGCAAATCCAATTCCTCTGTAAAAAATAGCGCAGATTCATCGGCACAGCCAAAGCTCAACAACGTCTTCGGCTTACGTCCACTTTTGTGTCGCATGGTGTCCAACATGGAAATCATCGGCGCGACTCCGGTACCACCCGCAATCATAATGTGGTCTGCACCCATATCATCTCGCAGATAGAATGAACCAAAGGGGCCTTCTATCTCCAGCACTTGATCGACCGCTGCATCACCACGCAGGTATTCCGACATCTTTCCCTCCGGAAGACAGCGGATCAAAAATTCCAACTTGGGCAAGGCCTGCTCAGAACTAACCAAAGAGTAACTGCGCCAATCATTTGTGCCAGGCACCCGTAAACGCACAAATTGACCCGGAGTGAAATCCAACCACTGCCCTTCGGCCAGTTCGAGCTTCAAGTGGGCCACATCCGAGGCCAACCAATCTAAAGCATCGACAAACGCGTTGACTTTGACCGGGCCAGACGACGTACTGGGGTAGTCGAACTGGATGATCGCGTCGGAGGGCGCATCGCTCACACACAACAGCCTCAGGCCTTCCGATTGCTCGCGGGCCAACAATGACGTTGCTACGCCGGACCGCATCTCAACATCACCACTGACAACTTTCGCCATACAGCTACCGCAAGTTCCACTGCGACACTGGTGCATTAGGGGCAAGTCGTTCGCTATTGCCGACTCTAATACAGTCTGGCCAGGAAGAACCTCGATCGACGTCTCCACCTCGTCGCTGAACCGACACACAACATGACTCGCGGCCGCGCTAGTCACAATTCCACGTTCTCTTTACACATCAATAAACTACCGCGACGCACTTGAAACTCACTCCTCGATCTTGTCTACCCGGTAACCGGGAGACTTACCATCGGTGATATTGCGCAGCCGAATACTGGAAGATTTAATCGAACCCTGCGATCCCTTAGCCGGCTTGGCGATACCCCTGTGGTTACGTGACGCCAGTTTGCGCCAGATAATTGCAGAAACGTCAGTATCCACCAACTGTTCATTATCCCAACCGGTGCCATCTGCATAGTAGTCTTGCATTGCTTCTCTCGCGTAGAGGTCACAGTCGTTAAATCCGTGAAGTGCCAGGGGCTTAAAAACGGTTTTATACCGGTATTCATAGTCCTTCAACTCTTTTTCGGTGGCACAAACTTTCACCAGAACCTCCCAATATTCGTAAGTATCATCGGTAATTGGGACATACCACTCGTACTGCACAATATGCTCCTCAGGCCAGTTCTCAACCATCAGCACGCCGGGCATAACAACCGAGGTCCTGTAAAATCTGCTGTTGACCCCCGCTACTTTGACACCGAGTTTCTTGTTCTCGAGGATGGGTTCCCAGCGATCTGTAAAAAGCCATTGCATCAGCCCCTTCGGACCGCCTTCCTCTTCGAACGTGGTAATACAATCATCGCTGACCGGGCGTATCCCCAGCGGTAATACCCAATTGTTGGATTGAACGATGGTGTTGTCCTGGTGCACCAGGATATGCGCGTTATCAAAGCCGTTCTCACACGCGATACGCCAGTTCGCCTCTCCAGTTCGGTGGATACCCCGTGAGATGGCATTTTCGTCCATAAGGCTTGGGGCTGGCGGCCACAGTGGGTGGGGGTATTCTTCACTGCTCTCCGGGAAGCGAATAGGAAGATCATGACTTAGCGGCGGCACGTCTTCATCGGGAAAGTCATCTTCGCGGACAAACACGAAAATCATTCCAGAAATTTCCTCGACCGCATAAGTTGTAATGCCGGTCGTATCGATGAGCTTATCGTCTGGATTGCCCACGATGGTATCGAGGTTGCCCGATTCAAGATTAAAGGTGAAGCCGTGGTACCAGCAAGATATCGTTTCTTTGTTGAAGCACATCGGCTTGGCCGACAAACGTACGCCGCGGTGAACACATTGGTCCTTGAGGGCAAATACCTTTCCATCTACCCGTCGCAGCACAATCTGCACACCACAAATCTGAATTCCTTCAACCTGATCCTCGGCCAGCTCATTACTGAACAGCGCAGGGTACCAATGATTGATAAAGCCCCACTCGGCATCCTTATACGGCTGATACTGACTCTGGGTTTTTTGATCATTCTTGCGCAAGGAACCTGAATCCTGATTACTCGTCGCTTTTCTTCGCCGGACTGGCGCGTTATCGCTCATGACTTATCTCCTGCGTGATTAATACACAACCTATTTGGTTTCCATAAATTTACAAACGACCTCATCGTGCTCCTCTGGCCTTTCCCACTGAGGCCAATGTGCACATCCGGCCATCACATGTTTTTTCGAACCTTTTATGATTTCGGCAAGGCGGTCTGCTGCATCAACCCCATGTATGGGGTTTTTATCGGTCCATAAAACCAGTGTGGGTACTGCAATACTCGCTATGGCCTCTTCGTCGAAGTAAAACTCGGCAATATTGTTTGAGAAAAGAAGCCGGTAATATTCGACAAGCGCATCGCGAGTTTCCGGAATCGACCAGAGTGACTTGCGCAGTTCGACGAGTTCATCGGTGACGCCGCCCAGGGGCATAAGCCACTCCAGGCGCTTTCGAAGTAACTCAGTTGTGGGGTTCATCAGCGCATTGACAGAGGTCTCGCGCAAAGCATCGAGATCGCTTTCTCCCTCGGCCACGAATTCCGGATTCAGTGCAATTCCCCAGGCCGTGTTCAAAATAAGCTTGTCGCATCTATCAGGATGATTGATCGCCATATCAAGTGCGATCCAGCCACCCAGTGACTCTCCTTCGAACGAGGCCCTTTCCAGACCAAGATGATCCATTAAATCCAATACCTGATCGGTGAACTGGCTTAGCCAATGGTCAGGCTCGCCAGGCCCGGCAACTGAAAATACGGGCCGAGAGGACATACCATGCCAAATGAAATCTATTGCCATTGGCCTTGCGGATTTCGCCAACGTTGCCATATTGCGGGAGTAAGTTTCGGCATGCCCGCCACCCCCGTGCAACAGGAATAATGGAGCCTTACCGTTGGCAACCTCTATACAACGCGTGCGGTACTTCGCTGTCTCATAAAAGCGGGTTTCGGTGCCTAGTAAATCTAGATGGATAGAGGATTTCATATCGTTTTCCTGGACTAATCGACTCTGCCTGAATGATTCATGATGCGGCCTTAGGCTCCAGCAGGAAGTTCTGAACGAGTTGCTGGAATCGTGTGGCATGTTCAATCTGCGTCCAGTGCCCGCAGTTACCAAAAAAATGTAGCTGCGAGTTTTGAATGTGTCGGTGCAGGTTCAGGGATACTTCCGGGTCAACGACAATATCATCGCGACCATGGATAATTAGTGTTTCGTTATCGAGAGACTGAAGTTGTGCAACCGTGAGCACCTGAGCATCCAGCCAACGCTGGTGGGGCTCAGGAAAGACTCTCTCAAAAACCTCCTGTGCGCCCGGTCTCATGGTCGCCTTGTAGCGCAACTCGGCCAACTCATCCGTCACCAGTAAGCGATCAAACGCCATGATGTCCATGATGCGTTTCATATTTTCCACAGACGGTTTGTAACTCCAAAGTGCTTTCAAGTTATCGTTGACGTTTGCCGGCCAACCACCAGGCCCCATAAGCACGAGCCTGTCAAAGCGCTCCGGGTATTCCGAGGCCAACCACATCGACAAAGCGCCACCAAATGAGTTTCCGACCAGGTGCGCGCGCTCAATCCCAAGGCCGTCAAGCAAAGCCATGACCTGATCGATCCAACTCTGCATAAAGCTGAACTCAAAGTCATCGGGCGTCTCTGTATAACCGAAACCCACGAGGTCCGGGGCCAAAACTCGGAATTCGGGAGCAAGAAGTGGCAGCATTCCACGCCAATTAGCCCAGCCCGACACGCCCGCACCAGAGCCGTGCAACAGCAACACGGAGTCACCATTACCCATGTCATGATAATTTGTCTGGTAACCACACGTTTCGAGACTGCTGGCGATTTCAGGGTTGTCACTCATAAGGTAATCCTGTCAATGCAATCAAGCGATTTATCGTTGGTCATAGCGCCGCGGGCGGCACGGCAGCGAACACATCATCGTTTAGCAGTTCTGGTGACTGGTATGCCAGGCGACTATGCGACAGCCCCAAATCGAGAAGCATCTCGCAGAGCTTCAGCGATACCAGGCCAGGGTTTAACACAGGAACGGGAAGCTTATCAGCCAGATATGCGTGCGACTGGTGCATAGTAGTTGAACCGATAATTATCACGTCGGCGCCGTCCTGCTCTATCGCCGCCCGACCCTCCGCTTCCAGCCTGGCAAATACAATCTCCTCTTTGCCCGCCAGCAGTTCCTGAGCATCAGGGCGCACATCAATAGAGCGAACCGATGCGACTCGATGCGCAAGCCCCTGCTCCTGGATAGCCTTTTTATAAAGGGGTCGCCATTGATCCCACATGGTTAAAATCGAGAATTTCTCTCCCAGCATGCATGCGGTAAGCACGCAGCTTTGCCCCGGACCAACAACAGGAATACTCAGCCTGGAACGCAAAGCTGCCACACCCGAGTCGCTCATAGAGTTGATACAGACGGCGTCATACCCCTCGGCTTCCGCGGTGGCGCCCGCTTCCAGCACGAAAGCGTCTGCTAAAGTCATTTCATAATAGGAATCGAGGATTTTGGCCCCGGCTTTTACGGCGACAAAATCGATTGTCACATCGTCACGACGCAGAGAGGCAGGGATTTGAGATTCAAAGGCAGCAAGGGCAACCGCAGGCATTGGTACCGGCATAATCATTTTGATTCGCTTCAATATTAACTCCAGCCAGGGACGACTATGATTTTCAGAGTAAACGAATATATTTTCAATTGAGTTTCAATGCAAGTTTTATGTATCTTACGTTATGATTGGCTCAGATCATGAGTCCATCATACTAGTCGACTAGCTGACTTGGCCAAGGACTGCGACCAAGAACATTATTTTTTGTAGGGTTTAAGCATGAAAGACAAGCAATCGGACAAGCCTTCCCAGGACATACTTCACCGAAAGTGGCGCCTGGGCGGTGACGAGCATTCAATCACTACGACTGAGTTCGAATGGGCAATTATGCGCTTCTACAGCGCCTTTGAACGCAGCTGTCAGCAGCTAGCGTCCGTCGCGGGCAACACTAACCGGAGTTTTCAGGAACTGGTGATACTGCACGTGGTGGCCATGCAACATCACCCACAAACCTCCACGTCCCTCGCCCGACAGTTGAACCGGGACGACATTGCTAATGTTCAATATATTCTGAGAAAGCTATTAAACGAGGGACTTTTGGTAAAGAAAAAGGAACCCAGGGGGAAAACATACACTTACGATATTACCAAGAGCGGAAGTGTGATGGTCGAACGCTACGCCGAGATGAGAGCCTTGCTGCTACTCGAAAAAACCAAGTTTATCGATAATATCGACACAAAACTGCATGCCGTAAATGATCTACTAAGCCTGCTCACGGGCATCTATGACGATACAGCCCGAATTTCAGCAACCTACAGCCCCATGACCCTTGACGAGCAATAAGAATAATTGGGGCCGGAGTAAAATTTACATTTTTATTACATGTCTGGATCGGTGCTTCAGTATCTTCTGGATGTCATCAGGACGGTGCGACGTATCGCTCTTCAATCGATGCGATGATCCAACCGGGCGGCGTTGCGCAGGTCGACCGGAAATGTGGGGTCAGAAATGTGGGGTCAGAGTCGTGACTCTGACCCCACGGTTGGACCCCACGGTTGTTGGCGAATTACTCTCCAGCAGTCCAAACATTTCTTACATTTACCGTGACTGACAACATTATTTCTCGTTACCATGTTTCCTATCACTGGACTTAAGGGATAAGGATCAGGCATTTTTTTCAACTTTTCGGAGATTTCTTTGAAGCCAGTCTCTCCTGACAGTCGCACCACTTAAACTCTTTTGAGGGCAGGGGTTGCTTAGCAACATCGCAGGAATTGCTGTAGGAAGCGAACATGATTTCGTTTGAGCAAAGGGCTACATTGAATGGCAGCAGCCGGCAAGAAGCGGTTTCGTATTTGTAGATACCAATCAGGATACTTTTGAAATCTCGGAAAACACTATTTAAAATAACTATTCACCCGGTTGGATTTCTCTGGTATGGGCCTTTGTTCGGGAATCCCTGGATGGCGAGTGTTGGCCTGGACGAAGAGCAGATTGAACAGAACTCCAACATGGTGAAAGTATTTGGGGTGACGCTGGTGCTGGAGTTCGTCATGGCGTTGTTTAAGCGCTTTTTTTCTTCGGCGATCCAGCGACCGCTTCAGCGATCAATGCAGGCAACGGCGCATTGTATGGTTTTCTGACCGGATTTGGCTGGGTTGCCATGGCAATTGGTGTCAATGCGATGTTTGAGCAGAGATCCTTCACCTACATCGCGATTGTTGGCGGTTACCGGGTTGTGATATTCACCCTGATGGGGTTGATTCTGGGTGCCTGGAGATAGTCAGAATCAGCCGCGCGGAATCGTGCTGCCCATTATTGCCCACTGCCAGGCGCGACCGCCGTGTCGTCGGGTTCCTTGAAGGGCATTAGGAATTTTCCCCACATGGTGGGTTCGGTTGGTCCGGTGCCGGTTTCATCAATCGTCCTGTCGAGAAAAGTTCCAAACAGGCGGTCCCAGACAATGGTACTGCAGCCATAATTTGTATTGCTTTCCTGCAGGACGGCAGAATGATGGCAGATGTGATATTTATTGGTTGTAAAAGCAAGGCCGATGCTGCGGCTGTTTAAGGCGATGTTGGCATGAGCCACCGAAGCTTGCGTAACAGTGAGAACGGCTGCCCCGGCGGCTGCGGTGCCCACACCAAATGTCAGCTCCACCAGTGCCGCCGGCAACAGGATGAAGAAATACTCGATGGGATGATTCAGTCCAAAGTTCAGGGCGCCAAGCTTTTTGAACGAGTGATGAGAGCCATGCCCGGATAGGCGCCATACCAGATACCATCGGTGCTCAGCGCGGTGCATCCAATACCACAAGAACTCGCTTAAGAAAAATACCATAAACAATTGCGCCAGCAGGGGCCATTCGTGAGGCCAGATGTCGAGCCCGATTGAATGCCGAAAGACTTCAAGTGGGCCCGTCAGCCAGGTTTGGTAGAGTCCAGAGAGATACAGGGCAATCGTGGAGAGAATGACAACCAGTGTCACATTCCGGGTTTTCTCCCTGGCGTTGGTTAACCAGGCCGGGCGGCCAGGGAAGTAATGCTCAGAAAAACCCAGGACTAATTGTACGAACACAATGGTTAAGAGATAAGTCTCTTCCTGTAAAGGGTCCAGATACCAGTGACCGATGACGATGATTAACAGCAGAGGTTGCAGGCAATAAAACAAGACCTGGCGGGGTGTAGAACCTTCAACTGGTGTTACCAGGGGTTGGGTCATAATATTGCCTTACCGC
>LWDU01000288.1_pt1 | contig 13390 bp, 1 predicted proteins | sample 727161 | NCBI WGS metagenome assembly LWDU01 (sample SAMN04566230, study PRJNA314399) | hydrothermal vent metagenome | isolation source: deep sea hydrothermal plume seawater | place: Mexico: Gulf of California, Guaymas Basin | collected 2004-07-11 | reverse complement strand
TCTATAACACCATAAAATCCACTCTGAGAAGCATCTGTACTTCCAGAAGTATTGCCCATGACCGCTTCTCCTACTAAAAACGCGCCTGGGAGGGTTCCAGATACTTCATAATCCCCATTAGCACTTATAACAGAAGTAGAGTTAGATGAACAATTTAAAGTGATACCAACATGAACATTTACTGTAGCATCCTCAGTCGCTTCCCCACCACTAACCGTAGCCGTAACAGCTTGAGGTTTAGCATTTATATACCCCGAACCTCTTGTAGTAACCGTAATGTCGCTATTTGATAATCCAGCATTATCTACAGAATTTTCAATAGTAATCATGTTCATTCGATCAATATCAATTACGGGAGATATATGAGAATTAGAGGTTGACATTTCAGCCTTTACTCTAAAACTCCCATTTGCTCCTGTCTTTATTCTCTTCTGATCTGTCAATTTGTAATTCTGGTCGATACTCATAGCATAGTAAGTATGTACTGTTCCACTATTTTCTGTAGTAGCATCAGTTCCAGAATTAGAAGAAGCATATTTAAAATCTAAAGAAGTATTACTAAAATTGATAGTAGATCCTGTTACCTTGAAAATATCAATCAGTGAATTCGCTGTATTTCCAGAAGCACCATTAGAATAATTTTCCAATTTAACAAAATTAGAATCTCCACCCGCTCCAGTAAAATCTGCTCTTTGTAATTTGAACATCAAATACTCATCAGTTTTTCTATCCCATATTCCAGCATTCTGTGGACGGTAATACGATCCAACAAAAGATGGCTTAGAAATCTTAGAAGTGGTTCCTGTAGAATTTGCTCCTTCTGAAGCACGATACATTATATACTCCGTACTATTTGATTGAATTACAATTGCATATTCATCTGGTGGCAAATACACCGGCGAATCAAAAACAAACGAAGTCATTGTTGCTGAATCAGCAGCATTTGCTGTATTGGAAGTATTAATGCTGTCTGGATGTAATAGTTTTTCACTAAATGGAATAATCCTAGAAGAATGCGGAAATCCTCCACTAATAGGCCTAATTTGTACCGAAACTGGCAAGAAAGAATCTTTAGCAGAAAAATATAATCCAACATTTCTCAAGAAAAGTCCAAGAGGAAAAACACTTGGATCTACATGAAATGTTTGACATAATGGATTCAACCAACTAGTTTTTGTTGTCTGTCGTTTTGTTGTATCCGTTGTAAGATCTTCTTCTTGAATTCTCTCTCTACGGAGAATTGCTTCTCTTGTAGAAATGAGTCCCTTTTCTCTCGTTTGAAGAATTCCTTTGGATGGAAAAAAAGATTCAGCTACAGTTGTAGCAGCTGCGACATTGTTTGTAGAATCATCCGTAATTCTAAGAATTCTATCCCCCGACCTGAACAACCCAGCCGAAATAGTCAATTCCCCAGCAATTTCACCTTTATCAGTAGTTTGCATTATTCCATTTGTAATTCCAGTATCATATTTTAACGCAGTAGCAATAGTAGCATTAGCAGTACTAGATATACCATTTACTACATTAGCAGCACCAAATATTACTGTGCTATTTCCTACATTAGCAGTTCTATTAGCATCATTTGCGGTAATAGGGGAACCAGCCGTTGCCGATAAGTCACCTGTCATGTTTGCCAAATAAATAGTGGCCACATTACTTACTGTATTTGTTGAAAGAAGAACTGTTGCTTTATTATTAGCAGAATCTTTAACAAGTTCTCCTTCTTGAAATACAGCATTAGCACCAGAAAGAACGAGTTTCGTTGCAGGGCGAACCTGCCCTCCCACATCTTGGTCACCAAAGAAAACATACACATTTGTTAAAGGTTTTAATCCTTTTGCGGTGAACATGATATTCTGTCCTCTTACAAAAGGAACTACACTAACATCGGTCATTTTTTGACCTACTGTTTTCATAATAGATTCTGGAGCATTATTAGCACTAATTCCAAATCGAGATTTAGAATCTGCCATTTCTTTCGTACTGCGTTTGCCTTCTGTAGAATCACCAGCTGTCCTTACGCTGTCCTCTGGATCTTCTGTAATTTGCTTTCCTGTCCAATTTAAACTCCAATCATCCCATTGAGAACCAAATCCCTTTCGGCCAGTATTCGGGCTCAATTTCCAATTATCGTTTTGGCCTTCTCTATTAGAAATTACCTGTGGACGAGTTGTATCATCGAACCATGTATCAGAAGGAGGAGTTGGCTTGAGAGTTCCAATAAAGTTAACTATATTAAAAGGATTAATTCTTACCGTATCATCTGTAAGAGGCTGTTCAATAAAATCTACATCTGTATATGGAAGAGTTATCAAATCTCCTGTTTTTGTTACATTATTGCTCTTAGCAGAATTATATGTAAACCTAAAATTATCATAATAAAATGGTGGTCGCATTTCCTTTGTAGCATATTCAATAGAAATATTGTAATCGTCACTTTGAATATCACCAACTGAATGCCCAGCAAAAGGATCAATTAACATACCATTCTTGAAAGCAGCGCCTTTTGGATTGAAAAGTGAATCTCTTCCTCCACCTCGCGTAAAATCTCTAGCAGAGGTTTCTTTTTCTAACATTGTCAAAGCAGTATAATACTCCACTCTTTCAATTCTCTTTTCCAGCTTCCCAATATCTCTCATTGTATATCGGCGATTATCAATGTATTTTGTCGTAATGTCAGTCAGAGCAAAAGTATAGGCCGGAACATTCATAACATAAAGAGTCATTGAGTCTTCATCATCTGGAGCAGCAATAGGCTTCAATGCTGATTCTCCTTTAATAATCTTAAATGCTCTATCCTTAGTTAGTGCTAATTTGTCAATTCTTGGAAGATAATATGAAAAAGTTGATGTGACAGTTCCTTCTGGATCTGGAAGTGGAATACCTTCAATCGCTGTAGAATTAGCAGTCAAATCGTTATTTGCTGTATTCGTAGCATTTTCTCTCCTTGGCCTAAAATCCAATACATCTCTAAGTTGATACGTTTTACCAGTTGTTGGACTAGTATAAGACGGAATAGTAGAATATGAAAATGCTGAATTTGAAGTAGTATTAATATTATCGTAATTTCCAGAAGATGGATATGAATCAACAGAATGATATCCTGTGCCAGTATCCCAAGTAAAATAATCCACCACCACCATAATTCTACCTTGGGGGCCGGGGTAACCTGGCTTCAATCTAATTTTAGCATAATCATAGAAATTATCTGCTTGGCCATTTTCTAAATCATAAAAATGAGTAACATCATTCGCTGTCTGAGTCATCATAGCATTTGTAACTTCTTCGTACGGCTTACCAGAATCTACCACCTTAACAATATTAAATGCATCACTAACAGGAACTAGATCTGTCGAACCTGGCGTAATATTAGGAATAAGTATAGAAAACTGGCCACTTGTTACCGTATTTGCGGGAGTTGTGCTATCATAAGTAAGAATATGAGTTCCATTTCCAGCCGCCAAAGTTTTAATTCTTGGGCCAGGCTTAACTGTACTAGACCCTGTAGTTGATGAACTTTCTGCTGTGTAGATAATATCAGCAGTAAAAGCAGCAGAAGTATTACATTCAATAGTAACAGTCTTTCTACTTTCATCATCCGAAGTACCAGAAATAGTAACAGGGCGAATCAATGAACCAGAAGAATTAACTGCTCCAAGATCCATATACATTCCATTAGACAATAGTATAGTATTGTCACCTGTCTTACCAGTAGAATCAGCAGCATTTTGAAATGTATTAGATGAATTTGAGTTAGAAACCACCACAACAAAATTTTCTCTAGCATTAGTAGCGTTGAGTGTCCCAGTAGAAGGTCTAAATCTTTGATTGTCACTCAGGGTAATAGAAATGGTTCCATCAGCATCAGAATCTTCTGCAGTTGCAACTGATTTATAAAGATATTTAACAGTATTAGCACCAGCCAGTTTCGTGGTTTTTATCGGCGATTGAGGAAGAGTGTAAAGTAATGTATTTATCTGAGTTTGCCGTAATATAGTATTTCCTGTATCGGAATTATTATATCTTCCTGTATTAGCTATTTCTGCTTGAGAATTAATTGTAGGTGGAGCGCCCAAAGCTCCAACAACTACAGAATCAGTATCTTTAAATTTGAAATCAAGATCAAATGTACTATTAGCAATAGTTGCTTGTGACAAAACTGTATTACATATAGCAAAATGCCCAATACTATTAACAAAATATTGATCAATAGTTCTAGTATCATTAGAAGAATCTACCCCACTAACAGTATTAATAGTTATACTACAGCCATCATATACTCCATTTACATAAGAAGAGGTAGTAGTAGGAAGTACAAGCAATAACGTATTACCTTGAGCAGAACCAACTGTTCCAGTAATATTATTCTGTGTCCTAACATCCCAAAAATAAGAACGATAATAAGTATGGTGCTTGTTTATTGAAGTATTACTGGAAGCATTACCAGATGCTTGCTCAAAATCCATAGAGCGAATTCTTGCTGTACCAATTTTTGTTGCTAAATATGTGGTATTTGAAGTAAGATTAATACTGGAAGTATTAGCACAATGAAGATCACATAGTTCATTTCTTAACGTATTAAAAAAACCATTAGCCTGTTTCAATACTGTGTAATTTCCAAATTCGCTACTTACTGCATAGTTCGTAGTAGTTTCTGTGGCTCTTCCCTTATCGGTAGTAACATATTTTGTTGCGATACTTTCATACTCATATCCCTTGACATATGCTTTGCCGGGATCTAATCCAGATGAAAATTTATTTTCCAGATATATTGTTTGTCCAGCAGTATGGGTATCAAGAACAGTAGCTAATGTTATATGTGTGGTATTAGTAATAGCAGAAACAACTGCAGTTGTTGTATTGCTTCCTAGAGTAATCACATCACCAACAGCAACTTCTGTAGTGAATAAAGTATTATTACCAAACAATCCTGTACTAGCAGAACCGCCAGAAGAAATCGTAAGACCTGACACTCCTTTATGAGATGCTAATTCAATATTAAAAGGCGTAATAGTATAATCACCAGATTCATCATAAGTCCTTCTTGCTAAAGTCTTATCTAATTCCCCCAACATTGGGTATTTTACTTCTTCTTGTTTTATGCCCTCTGTTACTTTTAGCAGCTGAATAAAATTTTCTGAAGCGGCTGCTGTAACTGGATCACTAGAAGTTGTTTCTTGTTTGCCGAGAGTCAATTCCACCTTATATCTGGTAGCGCCTGGAGCAGCATAATTATAAGAACCAGATGCTGGGTCTAACAAAGAGGAATCATCATCACTAGTTTGAACACTTTCTGTAATTCCCATTCCCACTCTATAAGAAGGAGTTCCAGAATAAGCATCAAGAATCAAAGTTTCAGCAGAATTGAATACAAAATATCCACCAACGAAAAATACACCAGAATCAATACTCACTACTGAACCATTTGCAACAGCATCTGCAAGACCAGATGCTCCACCAGAACTAACCGAGTTGGCCTGTGTACTGGTTCCCTCCATCGTAAGTGTTTCGCCATCAGTAAAAGATTTAGAGCTCAAATAATGAAACATCAAAGTGGGCTGAGTTGTGGTAGTAGCTGCCTGCGTAGCTACTATCTTGGCTCTAGAGTTTGATGAACCACCTGTTACTATTCCATTAGCAAAAGAAGCGACATTAATATTAGTACCAGAAAACTGAGTCTCAAGTTTGAGAGAGTTAACATCAGTATCTAAAGTCAATTCGCCACCTAAAACTTTACTTCCATCTCTAAAAGTATGTTGTCCATACCTTTCAATTTGTTTCTGGAGTATAGTTTGAAGTTGTGTTACTTCTCTCGCCTGAACTGCAAAGCCCGGGCGAAATAATACTCGATGAAAAGATTTATCCGCAGAAAAATCATCATAATATGGATCTACATTAAAATCTGTTGATAGGGCCATTTATTTACTTCCAATTAGAATTCGATAATCAGTTTAATATCCTCTATCTGGTCATCAGCTCTTGTTACTGGAGAACGATTTTCGACATAAAGAACATCTCCACTAAATTTCTTCATATCGCCACCAGCTGCTGCACTAGTATTAGATGAAGCACCAGAACCACCAGAACCAGTTGTGTTAGCAGCAACCACTTCATTTGCTTGAAATGTACCAGCAATACTATCAAATCCAGCAGTAGCATTTGTTCCACTAGTAACATCAACCAATCTAAGAGTAGTGTTGGCTTTAAAATCAACAACTTTACCTGTAGCACCAGAAAGTGATCCCGTTATCAATTCGTCTTCTGCATAAGCCGTACCATTCCAACTTTGAATCGTTAAAGTAGTACATTGATCCAATGTCGAACTTGTAGCAACATCACCATTAGAAAATAATGGTTGCGCTATCAATCCAATTTTACGAAAATCATTGTTTGTAGTAAAATTATTAGATTCTCCATATTCCAATCTGCTATTAACCATTACAAAGAAACCACCCATTTCTTCAATAGCATCATCTCCATGTCCACCTCTTGGGCCAACAATCGGAGTAAGTGATCCAGCTGAACCATGAGAAGTATTAGAAATAACAGTTGCTACAGCGTTTCCATAATTGTTTCCGCCAGATACAACCGTAACTGCACCAATCACACCAGAAGTGGTATTAGTGGCTCTCGCATTTGCTCCATGTCCATCTCCTGTAATTTTAATTTTAGGAGCAATAGAATATCCAGACGTATTTGCAGCAGCAGTTGATGCTGGAGTATATGTCACAACCTTTGTGTCCGAATTATAATCGGTAATGGTTGCACCATTTCCAGAAGCACTATTCGATGTAAAATAAATATCTGAATTTACAATCGAATCATTAGCTAAACCTGTACCAGCAATTTTAACTGTAGTGCTATTTCCAGCATATGCTGCTAGGTTTCCAGTTTCAAAAATGTAACTAGATCCGCCAGCGGCAATATGAACTACTTCAATAGCACCATTACCACTTGTATTTGCAGCAATCTCTACATCATATTGAAATGAAGAATCACTAGTATTAGCAACAGCATTATTAGATTTTCTAACTCTCTGAGTTGGAATATAGTTTGGAGTAACAAACTTCAGAGCACGAGCTGCTGAAACTTGATACATGAACTTCCATTTATAACCATCTGCTGTTTCGATGATGGCTGTTCCAGTACCAGTTGGTTTAGTGGTGGATGTTCCACTGGAATTATTATTTGCTAAACACTTGTAAACATTATAGTCTTCAGTCATGACATAAAAATCTTGACTAAATATATCATTATTTGCGTGTGTATAACCAAAATAATTGGTATTATTTGCCCAGTTCTTCCGCGGAATAACATGGGATACATCCGTAGAACCAATCTTTTTAGCAGCGATCATATCGCGCCAATGATTGTATACGGTATTTGACACCGAATCCGTAGGAGTTGGGGGAGCAGTATCATCACTCCAGCCAGTTACTTTACCAATAAATAAATACATATTAGTATTCAGTAACCCGCTAGAATCCTTTACTGCATCTCCAGAGGTATATGTAACCTCATCAAACGCCTCCACAAACTGCTTTGAGTTGTGAATTCGGAACTTATTTGTAACTATCGCAGGCATTTTGTTTTCCCTCTATTAAGTTATTAAAATTATGATTAACTTTCTTTTATATTTATAATAACAGACAAATGCTGTATTATACAGCTGCTGTCTGTAACCAAGCTCTAGCATCTTCCACACCTCCAACGTGCTGGGTAGTAGCAGTTAAAAATGTACTATTGGTAATTGAAGATATTATAAACTCTTGAGCGTCTGTTTCTAACATCTCAGTATTATCTTCAAATAATAATTTACCAAGACTACCACTCTCTGTAAGAATCACACCGTTATTGGCTCCAAATACTTCATGTACAATATGAGCACCAAAATCACTAGCTTCTGAAAGAATATAATAACTAGGAGTACTAGCCACTCCTGTATATCCACTACCAGCGGTAATAGTATCACCATCTTGTATCATTGTAGCAAAGACATTTTCTATTATAATATTTGTCCAATCTTGAGTTTCGGCCCCACTATCTTCTGACAAAATATTACCCGCACCACTAGCATCTTCAAATTCTATCAAATCACCAGCATCAGTACTACCATCAGTACTATCTAGTAAAAGATTACCAGTAAAAAACGACCCGCCATTAATTTTTTCTTCTCTTCCTAAACTTGAAGATGCTGTATGTCCATAAATGCAATTAGTTTCTTCGTCTATAATTCTTTCGGTACTTTCAAGTGTAATGAATTCAGATTCTTCCTGAACTAGTATTTCTTTATCTATAACGATTTCTGTGCCACTAGAAAGCTCTAATTTCAAGAAAGAAATTTCACTTTCTGACTCTAGAATGAAGAGGCCCAAATCGTTACCATCACCAGCGTCTTGTACAAGATTACATTGTAATTCATTTTGAAAATCTGTTCCAGATCCAACAAACTCTAAAGCACTCCAATTTATTTCTGAACTTTCTTCTATAAGATGGTATCCTGTTTCTAAAGTAATATTGCTGCCATCTTCCATTCTCATGAAATTTTCGGTTGCCTCAAGCTGGAGTATGTGTCCAGATTCCAACATAATTTGTGTGTCGTCTTCATTCAAAATATTGAAATTTCCAGCATCAATAATTGTTACTCCACCAGTAAGTCGCTCCCACTGAGTTAAGTCAGAAGACGGCCCATAAGAATATGTTTCTCCTAAAATATAACCAGTTGGATCACGATCTAACAATGTAGCATTATCTACATAATCTTCAAGATACAGTTTATCGCCATCCTCAAACTGGATCACTCCATTACTGTTAGCAACACCCTCTTCTACTCCCATTCTACCAGACCAATGCTGTTCATTTTCAATAAATCCTTCTTCATGATCTTCAAACCGAATTTTATCCATATGAGAGGATTCAGCTATCTTAGAAGTAACCGTTATTTTAATTGGTTCCGACAAGAGATGATCATTATCCGGCCCCATAAACCGATCATATCTTAAATAGTCGATATCAGTTACAGCAGAATCAAATGTTTGAGCTGGTATAAACTGATTTCCAGCTTCATCGGTGAGTGTACTACCATCCTGAGCAATAAATCTTTCGTATACATCTGCTTCGGAATATAGATATCCTGTTCCATCTTCAAGTGCTATCTTATAAGCATATGGTTCCAGTTCAATTGCTGGCTGAGTCAAATATCTCTTACTTGTAACAACAGAATTAGCTGTACTGTGAGCGTCATAATGTACATAAGAACCATCTTCCATTTGCAATATATCAAGGACATCTCTCACATCATGTTCTGTAAGTATTCGGCCACTAGTGTCATCTTCTTGAACAACATGGTCACCATCCTCAAAGATCATCGGCATTAAATCTTGTTCTAGAATGACCCTACCAGAATATCTAAGAGCATTAAATTCAAATTCGATGGCGGCTGTAGTAAATTCATTAAACGATATAGATGATGGCCATACTGTATCCTCATCTAATAATTTAGATAATGATCCTCGAGCCTCTTCAAGTAAGATATCCCCATAGGGATCATAAGTCTGTAGAAGAAAACCATCTACACCTGTGCCGGGTGTGTCACCAGCGTTTTCATCCAACAATTTAGCACTACCAACAATAGGCTGTTCTTCTAGAGATAATAGTTCTCTATCAGATGTATCGTTTTCTAAATCAATATATTTTTCATCTTCTGTAGTAATGTATTCTAACGCGTTCTCTAAAACAAGAACATCTTCCAAATAATCTTCTAACTCAATATTTTGAAGAGTTCCATCCAAATTCAATTCCATTTCATGTCCAATAAATGGAACCTCTGTTTCCTCTAGCGAAACCGCTCTGTGAAGATTGGAATCCGAATCCTCCATCAAGAGAATGCCAGCTTCACTTGAAGCAATCCAATCCGTTTCTGGTAGCAAATATTCCAGGCCATCACCTTCTTCTTCTCCTACCAAATAAGCAGATCCGTCTTCAAGAATAAGATAATCATCATTCTCCATCAAAATGTAAACTAGACCCTCTAACTGAACTCTTCCACCATCCTCAGCAACAATGTAATAATATTGTTGACCATCAACACCAGATTCTAGTAAGACCGTGCTGGAAAATCCCATGTCAATAGATACTGTGCCTGTCTCTGCCGTTGGAAATTTCAATTGTGGAAGGAGAAAAGTTCCACCACTCTCTTGAATGAAATTTTCGCCTATATCATAACTAACCATAAAGTCTGAATTTGATGCTACAGTAGCAGATGTAGAAACTACAATTACAGTAGAATTTGTTCTACTTGCAACTAGAGTTGTAAGTCCGTTAGCAATCCATGTAAGACTTCCATTATTAGCGACTTCTGTTGGCCAAATTCCTCCTGTCAAAGTAACTGAAGTTCCAGATTGTGTAACTCTATCATCACCTTCAAAATACATTACTTCTGGAGAAGAAACAATGTCTGCTTCAGTAACTAGTGTATCTCCATCCTCAAACAAAATTGCTTGTCTTTCGCCAGAATAATATGCTTCAAATCTTAAATGATTATTAGCAGTATTTGCTGAAAAGGTATTAGATACAGCAAAAGTTGAAGCAATTAAAGAATCACTAGAAACACCAGGAACAGTCTGAGCAACAGCATTAGTGGATGGATCAGAACCACGAGCAGAATTAGCAAAAAGATAAGTATATTGATTTGCATTCAATACTGTAATATTAAATACACCATTATAAGCATCAGCAACAGTAGTAGCAGCATATCGGGTAGCTCCATCACTATATGCTTCCATCTGGACATTATATCTCACTGGTGGAGTTTGGGAAACTGGATCGTCTTCATGAAGAATAAATCCCCCATCTTCCTCTAAAATATAATCCGTAGTAAATTCAGCTTCCAATTCAAAATGATAAGTATCATATTCCATTAAAAGATTATATTCGGTTTCTAATAAAGTACTAAAGTTACCAGCACGTTCAATAGAAATCGTGTCACTAGTAGATAGCCCATGAACATTATCTGTTACCAAAGCATGAGTAGTATTAGCACGAGCAACTGTAACCGTTCTCGCATCTTCTAACAAAAGTTCAATATTGTCATCAAGTTCAATTTTGCCACTTATAATCCAAGGATCAGCATCCGCTGTATAAATTTCCATCTCAGCGGCACTTGTAGTAGATACTATTTGAGAATTAGATGCATTTGTCCAATTCCCAATCTCAACAAAATTAGTATAATATCTTGGAACGGTAGCAGTATTTGCTGTCATCAAGGAATTCGCTTGAAGTGAATTTATGTTTCCACTATCTCCATTAGCAAACAACCTGACGGCAGTATTACCTTTAATTGCCACCTCACCAAACAGGGCCATGCCTGCTGGATGAGTCATTGTTTTCATTATACCACGATAATCATTAACATCAAAATCTGTTTTTAAAACATACGAAAAATCTTGATAATACTTGTTATCTTGCATTTTTGGAACTGAACTAATCAATCCCTTTGTTCCAGCATAATATCCAGCATATTCTGCAACAGATCCCAAAGCTGCTGTAAGAGCGGCATTCTTGTTACCAGTTCCAGCATCGACAGCTGGAGCACTAGTATAACCAGCACCAAAATTATATACCGTTACTGATTGAATTGCTCCAATAGCAATAGAAGCAATTTCAAGAGTAGCATTGTTACCTTTTTGAGAAGAATCTACAGTAAAAGAATTAGATGTAGCAAGGTTAGCCGTAACAATAGTCTTTACTAATATTGTACCTGTAGCTGTATTATCACTTGGATTCTCACTCATTAAATAAGAATATGAATTAGTGTTTATTACAGTAATATCATATACACCATTATAATTGCCTGGTGTGGCTCCAGAAAGTGTAATCTTTTGGCCACTTGATAAATTATGTCCAACATCCGTTACTGTAACAAATTGATTGGCTCCCGCAACCGTCACTGTTCTTTGTTCTCCAACTACAGAAGCTTCTTTATAAGAAACAGAAAATGTATTTCCACCAGCAATAACTAAAGTAGAATTTCCAGTATCCACATCAATAGAACTAGAATTTGATCTAGAAATAATTGTAGCAGTAGTAGTTGAATTTACAGTTGAATTTCCTGTGCTTGTACCAGAATAAGTAAGAGTGCCTTGTTCAATACCATACGGCCATGATGCTCCCGAACCAGCAAGAGTAACAGTATTTGAACTACCAGTTTGAGTAATAGTACCAGTATCATATGTGGAATTTGATTCAGCATAACCAGTAACATATTGACCATCAATGAAATCATTAGCCGTTTCCATGCTCACTCTAAGGGAAGTATTTCCAAGAGCAATAGTAGGCTTAGATTTTGCCTTATCAATAAAATCAAGCACCTGGGCTTGAGCTCCGCCTGTAGCACCATGTCCATAATAATCCCACATCAACTTTCCAGCACCTGTAGTGGTTTCCAGCACAACACTGCCATAACCATCTTCAGTTATGAAATTCCCACCGTCATTATACAGATAAGTGCCAGGAGAAAATGTATTTGCTATAGATCCATATGTTGCTGTATAAGTTTGTGCTTCACCAGATTGTATAATTCTAGTAGTATCAACAGAGATAGTAGTTGTATTCGTTATGCTTGTAACAAAATCTTCCTGGCCATTAGCATAAGCAATTTTAAGAAATCCATCATTCGCTTCTGGAAAAGATCCACCACTCAAAGTTACGGTATTACCGTCTTGTGTAAGCGTTCCGGTTGTATATGTGTGAGTATTAACATTTAAAAGAACTGTATTTGGCCCAGTTACATCTAGAGCATTATTAAAAGCAGCTATATAAGAGTTAGCAGCACTAACAACTGGCGAGCTCTCATATCCAGATCCTGAAGAAGTAATAGATAAACTCTTAATTGCTCCAAAGGCGAAAGAGGTCATATTAAATGCACCACCAGTAATATGTGCTACATCGGATTCTCCACCACTAGAATTTGCTATTGTATTGGTAACAGCAGTATTTACAGATGCTGGTGTGCCATTAATATCAAATGTAATTGATGTATGAGATAAATCAGCATCAGAACCATTAGCATTTAATGTCGCTCTAGATTCTGTATATACTGTATTGTATAAAATAACGGAATCATTATTAATAAAATTAGTAGAACTAAAAGTTCCGAGGTCAGAATCATGAGTATAGGAACCCAATGCATACAATATGGTAGAAGTATTACCACCAATGACTGTACCAAATGTATTAGAACTTTTGTATATTAATGTAAATGCAGTAGCACCAGAAATAGTAAATTCTGTATTAACTGTGAAATCCGTATTACTATTAAAACCAGATATTATTGCTGTATTTGAACTACCAGTTTGAGTAATAGTACCAGTATCATATGTGGAATTTGATT
>LWDU01041148.1_pt1 | contig 13396 bp, 7 predicted proteins | sample 727161 | NCBI WGS metagenome assembly LWDU01 (sample SAMN04566230, study PRJNA314399) | hydrothermal vent metagenome | isolation source: deep sea hydrothermal plume seawater | place: Mexico: Gulf of California, Guaymas Basin | collected 2004-07-11 | reverse complement strand
TTTCAAATATCTTTTGATTTTATATGCAAGTCCATTTGAGGAAAAGGAATAGTTATTTTGTTTTCATTAAATTTTTTGTAAATTATTTTCCTTATATCACTTTTCACCTTTTCAATACCGATAATATTTTTACTGTAAAAAAACAGTTGAAAATCCATTGATGAATTGCCAAAATTTACAAAGCGAACTTCTTTAAATTCACATTCTGAAAACTCTAAATGTTCTACAGCACTTTCTTCAAGTGTTTGAATAACCAAATCCACATCACTTCCATAAGCTACTCCAATATCAATATTCCATAGTGTTTTTTGTGTTTGATGACTCCAGTTAATTACTTTGTTAGTAGTGATTAATGAATTTGGAATAATCACAACTATTTGTCTTACATTCATTCCCTTTGATGTTCGTAAACCTATTTCTTGAATAGTTACCCTATCACCATCTATTTCTAAAATATCACCAACTTTCACCGAATGTTCAAAAAGCAATATTATACCTGATAAAATATCATTAAAAGTTTGTTGAAGTCCAAGACCAATCCCAACAAGTAGTGCAGCTGATCCCGCCAACAGAATGGTTACTTTAATTCCTAACGCCTCTAACATAAGGGTAATTGCTATTATCCATATCAAATATTTTATAATTTGAAATAATGCAAAAGCACTTCCTTTATCTAGGTTGTGAAGTTTTGTTTTGTTAAATATAGCTTTACTAATTAACCATAAAATTAGTTTTGTAATCATGAAAATTACAGCTAATTGAAATGAAATATTTCAAAATTAAAAAAATTAGTTATTGTGTCCATTGGTTCTTTTTATTAGTTAAATTTACATATTCCTCCTGTACTGTCCCCCAACTTCAAACAGTGCATTGCTTATTTCTCCTAAAGAACATACTTTTCCTGCTTCTATCAATAACTCAAAAATGTTTTGGTTTTGTATAGCGGCTTTTTGTAGTTTGATAAGTAATGCTTCTGATATATCCTTATTTCCTTTATGGAGTTCAGAAAGCATAGAAATCTGATACTTCTTTTCCTTCTCTGTGGCTCGAATTACTTCTTCAGGAATAATAGTAGGTGAGCCTTTTTTATTCAGGAAAGTATTCACTCCAATAATTGGATATTCTCCACTGTGTTTCAAAGTTTCATAATACAAACTTTCCTCTTGTATTTTACTTCTTTGGTACATAGTTTCCATTGCTCCCAAAACACCACCTCTTTCCGTAATCCTGTCAAATTCAGTAAGTACTGCTTCTTCTACTAAATCTGTTAATTCTTCAATGATAAACGCTCCTTGAATTGGGTTTTCATTTCTAGTAAGTCCTAACTCTTTGTTTATGATTAATTGAATTGCCATTGCTCTTCTTACTGATTCTTCAGTAGGTGTGGTGATAGCCTCATCATAAGCATTGGTGTGTAGTGAGTTACAATTGTCGTAAATAGCGTAAAGTGCCTGTAAAGTAGTTCGGATATCGTTAAAATCAATTTCTTGTGCATGTAAAGACCTTCCAGATGTTTGGATATGGTATTTTAACATCTGAGCTCTTTTGTTGGCGCCATATTTATTCTTCATAGCTTTTGCCCATAATCTTCTAGCAACACGGCCAATTACTGCATATTCAGGATCCACACCATTACTAAAAAAGAACGAAAGGTTTGGTCCAAATTCATTGATGTCCATTCCTCTGCTTAGGTAGTATTCTACATAAGTAAATCCGTTTGATAGGGTAAATGCCAATTGGGATATTGGGTTAGCACCTGCTTCTGCAATATGGTAGCCCGAAATAGAAACTGAGTAGAAATTTCTCACTCCATTGATAATAAAATATTCTTGAACATCACCCATCATTTTTAGTGCAAATTCAGTAGAAAAAATACAAGTATTTTGAGCCTGATCCTCTTTTAAAATATCTGCCTGAACCGTTCCTCTAACTTTAGTTAAGGTTTCTGTTTTTATCTTTTGATAAATATCATTTTCTAAAACCTCGTCCCCTGAAACTCCTAATAAAAAGAGTCCTAATCCATTGTTCCCTTCTGGTAATTTTCCTTGATATTGCGGCCTGTTAACTCCCTTTGTTTTGTAGATAGAAACAATCTTTTTCTCTATCTCTTTTCCCATATTATTATCATGAATATATTTTTCGCATTCTTGGTCGATAGCGACATTCATAAAGTAGGCTAACAACATTGGTGCTGGCCCGTTAATAGTCATACTTACAGAAGTCATAGGGTTTGCTAATTCAAAACCAGAATAGAGCTTCTTTAAATCGTCCAAACAACAAATAGAAACCCCAGCATTTCCAATTTTACCATAAATATCAGGTCGCTTTCCTGGGTCGTTTCCATAAAGGGTTACCGAATCAAAAGCTGTAGATAGTCGTTTTGCAGGCATACCTAAACTTACTAGGTGAAAACGCTTGTTGGTTCTTTCAGGGCCACCTTCCCCAGCAAACATTCTTGTTGGGTCTTCTCCCTCTCTTTTAAAAGGAAATAATCCTGCTGTATAAGGGAATTCTCCCGGAACATTTTCTTGTAATTGCCATTCTAAAAGGTCTCCCCAAGCCTCATATTTTGGTAAGGATATTTTAGGAATATCAGAGTTGGATAATGATTTGGAGTGGGTTTCAATGGATATTTCTTTGCCCCTAACTTTAAATTTAAAAATTTTCTGTTTGTATTTCTTCTGAACACCTTCCCAATTATCAATCAAGATTTTATTTTTAGGATCAAGCTCAAGTAGGAGAGATTCGTATTCTTTCTTTATTTGTGACAGAACTTCATCAGAAGTGTCACTTAAGATATCTAATGATTTTTGTAAAGCGTATAGTTTTTGTGCAATTTCTTTTTGATCATTTACCCATTTATCATAAGTCCTGTTGTTCTCTGAAATCTCAGATAAATAACGCACTCTGTTGGGGGGAATTACAAAAATCTTCTCACTCATTTCATCTGTTATTTCAAAAGAGGAATTAAGATTTCCTAATTCTTTTTGGGAGAATTTATCCATTATGGCCTTGTAAAGGGAGTTGACTCCAGGATCATTAAACTGAGAAGCAATAGTACCGTAAACCGGCATAGAATTCACATCTTTATCAAAAAGGGTATTATTTCTTTGGTATTGTTTTTTTACATCTCTAACGGCATCCAAACTTCCATTCTTATCAAATTTATTAATACAGATAAGATCTGCAAAGTCAAGCATATCAATTTTTTCCAGCTGAGTTGCTGCACCATATTCTGGAGTCATTACATAAAGAGAAATATCTGAATGTTCCAAAATTTCTGTGTCTGATTGTCCAATTCCAGAAGTTTCCAAAATGATTAAATCATAATTGGCAACTTTTAAAATATCAAGTGCATCATTCACATGTGCTGATAGTGCCAAATTTGCCTGACGAGTTGCTAAAGAACGCATATACACTTGCTTAGATTTTATAGAATTCATTCTTATTCTATCTCCTAAAAGCGCACCACCTGTTTTTCTTTTGGATGGATCAACTGAAACAATAGCCATACTCTTATCAGGAAAGTCACTAATAAATCGTCTTACTAATTCATCTACTAAAGAGGATTTTCCAGCTCCCCCCGTTCCTGTAACCCCTAGTATTGGCGTTTCTGATTTTGAGGCAAGTTCTTTTATTTCTGTTAAAATGGACTTATGTTTTTCAGGACAATTCTCCGCTGCCGAAATCATACGAGCAATCGCATTTACATTTTTGTTTTTTATTTCAGAGATGCCGCCTACTAAATTCTCTCCAACTAAAAAATCTGATCGATCAATAAGATCATTTATCATCCCCTGCAAGCCCATTTTTCTACCATCATCAGGGTGATAGATCCTTGTGATTCCGTACGCTTCTAATTCCTTTATTTCTTCTGGTAAAATGGTTCCTCCACCTCCTGCAAATATCTTAATGTGAGTTGCTTTTTTTTCTTGCAACAAATCGTACATATATTTTAGGTATTCAGTGTGTCCTCCTTGGTAGGATGTCATTGCAATGGCATTTGCATCTTCTTCAATAGCACAATTCACCACTTCTTCCACTGATCTGTCGTGTCCTAAATGAATCACCTCACAGCCTGTAGCCTGAATAATTCTCCTCATGATGTTGATGGCCGCATCATGACCATCAAATAGACTTGCCGCCGTTACAATTCTAACTTTATTTTTAGGTGTAAATTTATTCACTTTATCCATTAAGTTTTCATTCTTTAGTTTGCAAATTTACACTTTTACTATTGATTAGCGAATTGACAATTAATTTGATATTTTTACAACAACAAAATACTTTAAAAAAATGAATAGAATTTTACTTTTTACATTAGGACTAATTATTTTTTCTTCTTGCACTGAGCCAAAAAATAAATCAGTTATGTATGCTTCTGATAATCCTACAGAAAGAATAATTTGGGAAAGAATGAGGCTTTCTGACCCTACAACAGGAGAGATTCCAAAAAACATAAGACAAAAAGAAATGATTTTTGCAAAAACTTTACCAAAGTCATCTGCTTTGTCAAAAACAAACTGGAAACACAGAGGACCTTATAATGTTGGAGGACGCACAAGAGCATTAGCTTTTGACGTGTTAAATGAGAATACTATGTTAGCAGGAGGTGCGACAGGAGGGATGTTTCGTTCTGTGGATGCAGGCGCTTCTTGGAACATGACTACTAACGCTAGTCAAGAGCATAGAATTTCATGTTTAACACAAGACAAAAGAGTAGGAAAAGAAAATGTATGGTATTTTGGTACTGGTGAAAATAGGGGTTCTTATTTAAGTGATGTCTCAGTTTATGGTAATGGTATTTGGAAGTCTATTGATGGTGGCTTAAGTTGGGATTCTTTACCTATTACAACTTCAAATACTCCAACTGTTTTGGATGGTGATTTTGATTTTACTTTTAGTATAAAAACGGATGTAAGTAATGATAGTTTGGATGTTGTCTATGTGGCAACAAGAGGAGATATTTACAAGTCAGAAGATGGCGGATTGAATTGGTCAAAACAACTAGGAGGGGCCAATATTTATTACTACCAATATACTGATGTTGATATTACGACCCAAGGAACAGTATATGCTACTATTAGTAGTAATTGTAGCGACAAAGGAATATGGCGCTCAGCTGATGGGCAGAATTGGGTTAATATAACAGATTCATTGTTCTCTCCAGTGTATAGTAGAGTAGTTATTGGTATTAATTCTGCAAATGAAAATGAGGTCTATTTTTTAGCAGCTGAAACTACTGGTCATGGTCAGCATACTAACGTATTTTTTGGTGGTGAAACTTGGACTTCCCTTTGGAAATATGAATATATTTCAGGAGACGGTAGTGGTAATGGTGGTCAGTGGACTGATTTATCAGCCAATATACCAACAAATCAAAATTCTTCCTTTGATAATTTTAATGCACAAGGTTCATACGATTTAGTGGTGAGTGTCCATCCAACTGATGCTAATTTAGTAATAATAGGGGGTACTAATTTATGGCGTTCAACAGATGGTTTTACTACTTCAAATAACACTTCAATTATTGGAGGATACAGAGCAGGTTCATCTGAGGGTGATGGGAATTGGGGGTCATATCCTAATCATCATCCTGACCAACATGTCATTTTGTACTTACCTTCTAATGATAATATTATGGTTAATGGAAATGATGGTGGTATTTTCAAAACACAAGATATATATAAAGATACAGTTGAATGGGAATCGTTAAATAATGGCTACAACACTACTCAATTGTACACTGTTGCAATCAGTAAAAATGCAAACTCTGAAGTTTTGCAAGGTGGCTTGCAAGATAATGGCAATAGGGTGACTTTTACAGACGAAACAGATGCTACTTGGAATATGCCTTTTAATGGGGACGGATCGCATGCTGGAATTGCTGATAATGAAGAAGACTTTTATTTAACAATTCAAAGAGGGGTGATGTATAAAATGAAGTTAGATACCAATGCTACCAGACTTGCTTTTCAAAGACTAGACCCTGCATCATGTGATAGTAATAAATACATGTGGATGAACCCAATGAAAATGGATGCAAATGATGATAATGTTATCTATTGGGCTGAAGGCAATAAATTATGGAGAAATAATGATTTAAGTAATATTCCCTATAATAGTTCACATCAAAAATCAGATTTAGGTTGGGAAATGTTTTCAGATACTTTATCTCCTCCAAGTATGAAAATTTCTACACTTACCTCCTCAGTTAGTCCGGCTAATGTACTGTATGTTGGAACTCAAAATAAGCGTATATACAGAGTTGATAATGCTGATGTTGGCGATCCTACTGTTGTTCAGCTACCTAATATCCCTACAGGAAGTAATTCGTATTGTACTGATATTGCTATTAACCCTACAAATGCTGATGAAATTTTGATTGTATTTTCTAATTATAGTGTTTATTCTTTGTTTCATAGTATGGATGCTGGGCAGAATTGGCATAAAGTTGCAGGAAATCTAGAACAAAATGCAAGCGGTTCGGGCAATGGACCCTCCTGCAGAACAGCTGCTATTATTCCATTAGGGAATGATACTTTGTATTTGGTAGGAACTACGGTGGGCTTATTTGGGACTTCTAATTTGGATGGAGAGAATACAATTTGGGAACAAATTGGGAATACTACTTTTGGATCAACTATTGTAGAATATATAACTTATAGGCAATCAGACGGATTGTTAGTGGTGGGAACTTTTGGTAATGGCGTTTATCAAACTAATCTTACTTCTGTTGGTGATGTATTGGGTGTCAATACTATTAACACTCCATCTTTTGAATTTAATATTTTTCCTAATCCTGTAACTAATAAAGCAACCCTTGAGTTTACGTTAAATAAATCATCAATTGCAGGGGTCTTAATTTATGATGAGTTAGGAAGAATAGTGAAAAAAATGAAAAAGATTGAATTTAAACAAGGAGGTAATAGTATTCAATTAGATGTTGAAGATTTAAAAGCCGGGATTTATTTTGTAAGTTTGAATATTGATGGTGAGGTGGTTAGTAAACAAATTGTAAAACAATAATTATGAAAAAACTACTACTTATGTTACTTTCCGATACAGAATTTTCCAAAAATATTTCCTAATAGGGTGTCGGTAGTAACCTCTCCTGTAATGCTGCCTAAATGGAAAAGTGCTTGGCGGATATTTATGGCTAAAAAATCACCTGTCAGACCACTATTTATGCCAGAAATTATAGTTTCAATTTCATGCAATGTTAATTGCAATTCATCAAAATGCCTCAGGTTAGTTACTATGGTTTCGTTATTGGATAATTGTTCAGTATTTACAAAAGTTAGTAATTTATCTTTTAGCTGCTCTATACCTTCATCATTTTTTGCTGAAATGAAAAGCGCATTGCTAAAATCAGCTTTAATACTAGAATTCAGGTCAATTTTATTGACAATAACTAACAATTTATCTTTACTTGTTTTCTTTATTTTATTAAGTTCTTCTAGCTGATTTTTAAGCGGAGCGGATACATCAATTAAAAACAAAACAATACTGGCTAATTTGGCTTTTTCAATTGTTTTTTTAATCCCTAATTTTTCAATTGTATCTTGAGTTTCACGGATTCCTGCAGTATCAATAAATCGGAATTTAAAACCATCAATATTTAGGGTGTCTTCAATAGCATCACGGGTGGTTCCTGGGATATCCGATACGATTGCTTTTTCTTCATTTAGCAGTATATTCAGTAGGGTAGATTTCCCGACATTTGGAGCGCCTAAAATAGCTACAGGAATTCCATTTTTTATTACATTCCCAAGTTTGAAAGAAGCAATTAGTTTAGCTAATTCTGATTGAATCGTATTTAGTAAGCTCAAAAATTGCTCCCTATCAGCAAACTCTACATCTTCTTCCGAAAAATCTAATTCTAATTCTATGAGTGATGCAAAATCAATCAGTTTTCTCCTCAAATTTTGCAATTTATCAGAAAACCCTCCTCTTAATTGTTTTAGGGCTGTTTGGTGTGCCGCTTCACTTTCTGAAGCGATCAGATCTGCTACTGATTCTGCCTGTGATAAATCCAATTTTCCATTTCTAAAGGCACGCATGGTAAATTCTCCAGCTGTTGCCATTCTGCAACCCTTACTAATAAATAACTGTAATAATTTTTGCTGAATAAATGTAGAGCCATGACATGATATTTCTACTGTATCTTCTCCTGTATACGATTTTGAATCTTTAAAAATACTAACCAGCACTTCATCAATAATTTTATTGTTATCAGTAATAGTGCCAAAATGTATGGTGTGTGTTTTTACGGTACTAATATCCTTGCTAAAAATAGAATTTGTAATTTTTATTGCATCTTTTCCTGATAAGCGAATAATAGCAATAGCGCTCAAACCACCACCGGTTGCTAGGGCGCAAATAGTATCTTCTTGCAATAAATTATTCATACGGCAAAAGTATTTAAAATCCTTTGCTAATAGCCATAATGTTCTAATTTTGCAATCCAAATTAAAAAGCAAATTAATGAGTGTATTAGTTAATAAGGATTCAAAAATAATTATACAGGGCTTTACAGGCACTGAAGGCACCTTTCATGCAGAACAAATGATAGAGTACGGAACCAATGTAGTAGGAGGTGTTACTCCCGGTAAAGGATATCAAACTCACTTGGATAGACCTGTATTTAATACCGTAAGTGAAGCTATGGAAAAAGCAGGTGCTAATACTTCAATAATTTTTGTACCTCCAGCATTTGCTGCAGATGCAGTAATGGAAGCGGCTGAAGCTGGAATTAAAGTAATCATTTGTATTACTGAAGGTATTCCTACAAAGGATATGATTATGGTAAAAGAATATATCTCTGATAAAAATTGTATTTTAGTTGGGCCTAACTGTCCTGGAGTTATTACTCCTGAAGAGGCAAAATGTGGTATTATGCCAGGTTTCGTTTTCAAAAAAGGTAGAATCGGTGTGGTTTCAAAATCAGGCACCTTAACTTATGAGGCAGCTGATCAAGTTGTAAAAGCAGGAATGGGAATTTCTACTGCAATTGGTATTGGAGGTGATCCAATTATCGGGACAACCACTAAAGATGCTGTTCAGCTTTTCATGAATGACCCAGAAACAGATGGCATTATTATGATTGGCGAGATTGGTGGGCAATTAGAGGCTGATGCTGCCAAATGGATTAAAGAGAATGGCACAAAACCAGTTGTTGGTTTTATTGCTGGACAAACCGCTCCTGCTGGCAAAACAATGGGGCATGCTGGTGCTATCGTAGGAGGAAAAGATGACACTGCTGCAGCTAAAATGGCTATTTTGCGTGAGTGTGGTATTACTGTTGCCAAATCTCCTGCTGAAATTGGTAAAATGATGGCTGAACTAATGGGGGTTACTGCTTAATTAGTACCTTAAAATCTCTTCAATTTTCTTACTCGCTTTATCGGCATTGGGCAGCATAGTGGCTTCCAAAGTTGAATTAAGTGGTATTGCTGGTAAATTTTCAGAACCCATAACATAAACAGGAGCATCCAAATTTTTGAAACAATTTTCTTGAATTCTTCCTGATAAGGCTTGTGCAAAGGAATTGCTATAAGGTTCTTCCGTAAGCACTAAACATTTCCCATGTTTGTTTACTCTTTCAAATATCAACTTTTCATCAAGCGGATGGATTGTTCTTAGATCTACAATTTCTACTTTTCCTTTATGATTCTTTGCTGCATTTAATGCCCAATGTACACCCATTCCGTAAGTGACAACACAGATGGTATTTTCAATATTATCTGATTCTAAAGCAATTCTTCCTTTTCCAAAAGGAATAATATAATCTTCAGAAGGCTCAGTAGTTTTGGCTTTTTCTGTTCCTTTTACTTTGCTCCAATAAAGTCCCTTGTGTTCCAAAATTACAACAGGGTTGGGGTCGTAATAAGCCGATTTCATCAATCCCTTTAAGTCCGCCCCAGTAGAAGGGTAAGCAATTTTTATTCCTCTTATATTTGCCAATACTGACTCTACTGAAGAAGAATGATAAGGCCCACCACTTCCGTAAGCTCCAATAGGAACACGGATAATACAGCTCACAGGCCATTTTCCATTGGATAAATAATTAGAACGACTTACCTCAGTAAACAATTGGTTTAATCCTGGCCAGATATAGTCAGCAAATTGTACTTCTACAATTGGTTTTAAACCAACTGCAGACATACCAACTGTACTTCCAATAATAAAAGCCTCTTGTATTGGAGTGTTGAATACTCTATTGTCTCCAAAGGTTTCTGCTAAGGTAGCTGCTTCACGGAAAACTCCACCTAATCTTTTTCCTACATCTTGTCCGTATAGTAGACATTCAGGATGTTTTGTCATTAATTCTTTTATTGCAAATAAGGCAGAATCCACCATTACAGTAGCTTCTTTATTTTTTGGAGACCTTTCTCCTTTTTCCTTTAAAATAGGAGTAGGAGCATAGTCATGCAAAAATAAATCTTCTGGACTTGGATCTTCTGCTTTTAGCGCTTTTTGATAGTCAGAAAGCACAGTTGTTCTCTCTGTTTTTTCTATTTGAGCTAATTCTTTTTTAGAAAAACCATTAGCTAACAATTCTGCTTTTAATTTTGGAAAAGGATCTCTACTGTTAACTTCTTTTAAATCATCACGGTACCATTCCATTCTCACTCCTGATGTATGGTGATTTAGAAGTGGAACTTTTGCATGAATAAGTAGTGGAGTTCTTGTCTCTCTTATTTCCTTAAATGCATTTTGAATAGTTTTATACGATTTAGTAAAATCTGTACCATCAATAGTATAGGTTTTTAGTCCGAAACCTTTTGCGTAATGAGTAGCGTCTACTGCTCTTACTTCTGAGGCATGTGCCGAAATATCCCATTCGTTATCCTGCACCAAATACAAGATAGGTAATTTTTTTAGTGCTGCAATTTGGAAGGCTTCCGCAACTTCTCCTTCTGTAATTGCTGCATCTCCAAACGAACAAACTACTACTGGTTCTTCTCCTTTTTTTGGTTTTGTAAGTCCTTCTTTTTCCTGATATTGAACTCCCATAGCCACCCCTGTTGTTGGGATTCCTTGCATTCCTGTTGCTGAAGATTGATGTGGTATTTTTGGAAAACCTTCTCTTTTTAAGGAAGGATGGGAGTAATAGGTTCTCCCTCCAGAAAATGGATCATCCTTTTTACAAAGTAGTTGTAACATAAGTTCATAAGGAGTCATTCCAATACCTAATAGAATAGAATCATCTCTGTAATAGGGAGCCACCCAATCATTTTCTGTTAGTTGCAAGCCTACTGCCAATTGAATGGCTTCATGTCCCTTGGATGTTGCATGCACATACTTGGAAGTGACTGCTGAGTTTTCTTCATACAAGTCACTCATAGCACGAGCGACACACATTAAAGAATAGGCTTTTTTGTAAATATCTTTGGAGAGCGACTTACTCATTATTGTTGTTTAAATTTTGCAATTGCATCTTTTGTAAAATCTGATAAAACTAATTTTCCGCTACTTTCTGCTCTTTCCGCTAAAAGGGCGTCCCAATACTCAGTTCCTTCCCACATTATTTTCTTTAAGCCTTGCATTGCCTCTGGGTTGGATTTAGATAGGGTAGAGGCTAATTTATCAATCTCTACATCCATTTGCTCAACTGAATCAAATACTTCAGCATAAAGCCCTTTATCACGCGCCCAAGCAGCATCAAACCAGTTTGTTGCATTTATAGTCATTGCAGAAAAAGCAGAAACACCTACTTTCCGCTCCACCGCAGGGCCAATAACAAATGGGCCAATTCCAATAGCAAGTTCTGATAGCTTTACGGATGCGAATTTTGTTGCAAAACAATAATCGGTTGCTGATGCCATACCTACTCCACCACCAACCGCTTTCCCTTGAACACGCCCAATAATAAATTTTGGACATTTTCGGGCTGCATTTATTACATTAGCAAAACCTGAAAAGAATTTCTTTCCATTTTCAGGAGTGTCAATTGCCACTAACTCATCAAAAGATGCTCCTGCACAAAAGGCTCTCTCTCCACTGCTTTTTAGAATAATAACTTTTATGTTTTGGTCTTTTCCTGCTTTAGTTATTGTTGAGGATAACTCATCTAATATATTGGCTGGTAATGAGTTAGATTGAGTATGAAAAAACTCAATCGTTCCTATTCCATTTTCTACATCTAATTTTACGTATGCTTCCATTTATTCAATTATTAGTTTTTTCTCCACTGTTCCATCATCATAGATGTAAAAGAGTGGTTCGTTTTTAGTGCCTTTTGTTTCTCTTCCTAAAACATCAACAGTGCTGATAAGCTTTCTATCACCACTTGCATTAATATCAATAATAGCTGTTGGTGTTGAGTTATATGTTAAAATACAAGTATCTGTAACTAAAGATCCATCTGAATATACAAAATATATGGTTAGAGGGTAAGCAGGAAAAATAATATTTGATATAGAATAATTATACCAAGTTGTAACTAAATTATTAGCTCCAAACAGATTCATATTTCCTTGTTGAATAGTATCGCCATTTGCATCAATTGTATAAGCAACATAAGGGTAATTCAAAAAATAATTATAACCGTTATATATAGCAATATTCATTGTTAAATTAGTATTATCAATTATAACATCCGTTACTTCTAATGAGTCTGTGCAGTCAAAAGCAACAGAAGAGCAATTAGCACTAAATAAAGCCCAAGAATCAATATTGCCATTAGCCCAATTTACAGTTGACCAAGCTACATCATCTACGCTAATACAAGAAAGGTTAGGGTTGTTTGAAGCCCAAAAATCAGTAAAATTAGTATTGTTTCCATTCCTTACATCAAGGCTTGTAAGGTGATTAGAAGAACAAGATAAATCAGTTAATGCAATATTATTACTTATATCAAGGCTTGTGAATTGATTATTGCTACACCACAAAGTAGTTAGATCAGTATTCTGACTTACATTAAGACTGTCAAGATCATTCTCATAACACCACAGAGTAGTTAAAGCAGCATTCTGACTTAAATCAAGGCTTGTAAGTTGATTATTATTACAAATTAACTCATCTAAATAAGTATTTTGACTTAAATCAAGGCTTGTAAGTTGATTGTCAAAACACACTAATAGAGTCAAATCTATATTATTGATTAAATTAAGGCTTGTTAGTTGATTAGAATAACAAAATAATAATGTTAGTACATTGTTATTACTTACATCAATACTGCTCAGTTGATTATTTTGACAAATCAAATCAGACAAAAGTAGATTATTACTTACGTCAAGGCTTGTAAGTTGATTATTATCACACGACAAAGAAGTTAAGGCAGTATTATTACTTACATCAAGACTGCTCAGTTGATTACTTTGACACCATAACAAAGTTAAAGCAGTAGCACCACTTACATCAAGACTTGTTAATTGATTATTACTACAAT
>LWDU01039505.1_pt1 | contig 13396 bp, 14 predicted proteins | sample 727161 | NCBI WGS metagenome assembly LWDU01 (sample SAMN04566230, study PRJNA314399) | hydrothermal vent metagenome | isolation source: deep sea hydrothermal plume seawater | place: Mexico: Gulf of California, Guaymas Basin | collected 2004-07-11 | reverse complement strand
TCCTCGACCGCTTGTGACCGGACCGGCCCTTCGCGAGAGAGCCCGGTCGAACTCGACCCTGCAAAATGCAAGGACGAATTTGATGCACGCTGCGGCGAACAAGCCTGGGCCTGTGGGCAGCGGATACTGTCCCGGCTAGCGTCCCGCCCTGGAAAGGGTCGACACGATGTACAGCGCGTGCTGGAAAAGGATCGTCGAGGCGGTGCTTTCGGGCTTGGCCCTCCTGCTGCTGGCGTGCACCGAGGCGCCCGCGCCGGAGGCGGGCCCCGGCCGCGTCGCCGGCTGGCCAGCTTGGGGGGGCGAGCCCGGAGGCGGCCACTTCTCCGTCGCCGACCAGATCACGCCGGCGAACGTCCACGGCCTCGAACTGGCCTGGGTGCACAACTCGGGTGATATCCGCCAGCCCACTCCCTTCGATCCCAACGACCCGGGGGCGGAGCCGCCGACCACCGCGAACGGCTTCCAGGCGACCCCGATCCTGGTGGACAGCACCCTCTACTACTGCTCCCCCTTCAACAAGGTTTTCGCCATCGACGCCGAAACCGGCGAGGAGCGCTGGCGCTTCGACCCCGAGGTCGCCCGCGACTTCATCCTCCCCAACTGCCGCGGAGTGAGCAGCTGGCGCTCCGGGAAAGAAGGCCGCTGCGAGCACCGCATCCTCGTCGGCACCCTCGACGCACGGCTCATCGCCCTGGACGCGGCCACGGGCACGCGCTGCACCGACTTCGGCGAAGGGGGGGAGGTGGACGTGACCCACCGTATCTCGAAGCACGACTCGGTGGAGTACAGCATCACCTCGCCCCCGGCCATCTTGGGCGATGTCGCGATCACGGGATCCCTCGTCCTCGACAACCAACGCACGGACGCCCCGAGCGGCGTGGTCCGCGCCTACGATGTGCGAACGGGCGAGCAACGCTGGGCCTGGAACCCCGTGCCCGAGGGCATGGAGCCCTTGAACGCCGACGGCACCTGGAGAAGCGGCAGCACGAACGTGTGGAGCGTGCTCTCGGTGGACGAGGAGCGGGGGCTCGTCTTCGCACCGACGGGCAACACGAACCCCGACTTCTACGGCGGCCACCGCGACGGCTTGGACCACTTCTCGAGTTCGGTCGTCGCCCTCGACGGCGCGACGGGCGAACTCGTATGGCATACCCCTCTGGTGCACCACGATCTCTGGGATTACGACACGCCCGCCCAGCCCACTCTCATGGATCTGCGGATCGACGGCGAGACGATCCCCGTCGTCGTCCAGGTGACCAAGATGGGGATGACCTTCGTCCTGCACCGAGAGACGGGGAAGCCTGTCTTTCCGATCGAAGAGCGGCCCGTTCCCCAGGACCCGGTCGAGGGCGAGTCCCTGTCTCCAACCCAGCCCTTCCCCAGCCACGTCCCGCACCTGCTCGAGCCCCTCAACGAAGATTCCATGTGGGGCTTCACGCCTTGGGACGAGGAAGCCTGCCGCGAGCGTTACCGCGCCCTGCGCCACGATGGCCCCTACACCCCGCCGACGACCCAGGGCTCGGTCCAGTACCCGTCCAACGGCGGCGGCAACAATTGGGGCTCGCCGGCGATCCACCCCGGCGAGCAAGTGATGGTTGTCGTTACCTGGCACGTGGCGGCGACCGTAAAACTCATCCCGCGGCAGAGCTGCGAGGGAGTGTTCCAAGAACAGCGCGGCACGCCCTACTGCGTGGAAACGGGAATTCTCAGCTCGCCGCTCGGCGTGCCGTGCACGGCGCCACCCTGGGGCACGGTGGATGCCGTGGACCTGGCCGAGGGTCGCATTCGCTGGCGGATCCCCCTCGGTACGACGCGCCACATTGCGCCTTTCCCCTTCTGGTTCATCGAGGGCGTTCCCGGGGTCGGGGGCCCGATCGTCACCGACACCGGCGTGGTCTTCATAGGCGCTGCCCTCGACCACTACCTGCGTGCCCACGACCTCGCGACGGGCGAGCTTCTATGGAAGGCCGAACTCCCGACCTCCGCCAACTCGGTTCCGATGACCTATCAGCTACGCCCCGGTGGACGGCAGTACGTGGTGGTTGCCGCCGGCGGGCATTGGGGCTCGCCGACGCCGCCGGGCGACCACCTGATGGCCTTCGCGCTGCCCAAGAAGGCGTTGAAGTGAAGGCACGCGGCCCTGTTCCCCTCGCCGTGCGACTCGGCGCGGCCCTGGTCGCCGGCGCCCTCCTCGGGGGCTGCGGCGACGGCCCGCCGGCCGGCCCGCCTTTGCCGCCGGCCCCCGCATGGACACCCGAACGGAGCGCGGCAGCCGAAGCGCTCGCCACTCGGCTCTTGGCCCTCCCCGAGGCCTCCCCGGGCGAAATCCGCGTGCACCTCGCCTTCGGCCCCGAGATCGACCTGGACGTCTACGTCACCGGGCCCCTGGAGGAGACGGTCTACTACGCCAATACGCCGAGCGGCATCGGGGGCGAATTGCTCGAGGATCGGCGCTGCGCCCACGAGGGCGCAGGGATCGAGACCGTGCGCTTCCCGCTGCACTCCGGCCCCTATCGCGTGGGCGTGGACTATCCTCTCGCCTGCGGCGAAGTGGAAAAACCCGCACCTTTCGCGCTGCTGGTCGACACGCCCGGCGGCCGCGACGGGCTCCGGGGTCTCGCCGTTCACCAGGTATTCGAACCCGTGGTACTCGAGTTCGATCTCGAGCCCGGAACCGATCCGGAGGTAACCCGATGAGTCACCCGCGCACGCTGCTCTTCACCCTACCCTTGCTCGCCCTCGGGCTTAGCGCGCCGTCGCTGGCCTCGGCCGCCGCGCTGACGGGCACCGTGGCCAGCCCCGAAGGTGCCCCGATCGTCGGTGCGCGGGTCACCGCCGAGAGTGGCGAGCCCGCACGCAGCACGACCGTTTTCTCGGACCACGTCGGACGCTTCAGCCTCGAGGACCTCGCCCCCGGCCCGTGGGAACTCCGTGTCCGACGCATCGGCTGGCGCGACGTGCGCCGCGAGGTCGAGGCGCCGGGCGAAGACCTCGCCCTCACCCTCGCGCCCGAGACCAACCGCACGGCCCTCGCGGAGCAGCTGCCTGCCAACCGCTGGTTCGGCCTCTTCCTCGAGCAGATCGACGACGAGGTCCACCGCGAACAATTCGTCCGCCAATGCACGTATTGCCACCAGCAGGGGAGCGCCGCCACTCGCGTGCCGCGCGAGGACTGGCAGTGGGACAAGGTGCTCTCGCTGATGGCGCGGATGGGGGGCGGACTGTCACCCGAGGTGCGCGCCCAAGTGCCCGGTTGGTTCGACGCCGCCTACGATCCCGCATACGCCGTACCGCGCCTGACCGAGGGAATGGGCACGCCGGAGTTCGCGCCACCGCCCCCGGCCGAGGTACGCCGCGCCGTGATCGACGAGTGGGTGCTCGGAGGCCGCGCCTGAGCGGCCACGTCTACTCCGTGGACATGATGCAGGACGCGCTCTTCCGCCTGGATCCCGAGACGGGCGAGAGCGAGAGCTTTCCGATCCCCAACAGCGGGCTTCCCCTCGGCGGCGTCTTCGCCACCAGTGGCTCGCCCCTCCAGCCGAACGCCAATGCCCGGGTCGGCCCGCACTCTCTGCAAGCGGCGCCCGACGGCTCGGTCTGGGTGACCCTTGCACTCGGCAACCAACTCGGACGCTTCGACCCCGCCTCGGAGAAGTGGACGATTCATCCGATGGATGAAGGCTTCTATCCCCACACGCTGCGGGTGGACGACGCCGGCCGGATCTGGTTCACCATCGCGGGTTCGAACCACGTGGCGCGCTTCGATCCGGCGACGGAAACGTTCGAGACGATCCGGCTCCCCGCCCAGAGCTGGCAGCAGGGTCTGCTCCTGCGCGCGCTCCCGACGATCCTCTGGCTCGCCCGCACCTTCGATCTCGATCTCGGCGGCGAGGGTGCCAGTGAGGGTGCCGGCAGCATGCCCGTCCCCTACGGCATCGACATTGCGCCGGATGGCGATATCTGGTTCAGCCAGCTGAACGCCCACAAAATCGGGCGCATCGACCCCGAGACCCTAGAGGTGGAGCTCGTCGAAACCCCCTTCACCGCGCCACGACGCCTGCGCTTCGACTCGAAGGGTCGGCTCTGGATCCCCGGTTTCTCCTCGGGCGTCATCTCGCGCTTCGACCCGCAGACCCGGGAGTTCGAGACGTGGACCCTGCCCCTGGAACCCGTGGGCTCCGAGACGCCGTACGCCCTCCACGTCGACCATACGACGGATACGGTCTGGATTTGCGGGACCAATAGCGACACGCTGATCCGCTTTCAGCCCGAGACCGAGACGTTCCTCATCTACCCCCTGCCCACCCGGGTCACCTACACACGCGAGATCGACTTCGACTCCGAGGGCCGGGTCTGGACCTCGAACTCGAATGCACCCACCTGGCAGATCGAGCGCGGTCAGCCCCGGGTAATCCGGCTTGACCCGAGGCTGCCGGCCCCGCAAGTCACGGCGGCCCGATGATGCGCCGACTCGCCGCCCTGGTCAGCACACTCCTGCTCGCGACGGCAGCGTTCGCGGAGGAGAACGCGCCCCCCGCCCCTGGCGCCGGTCGCCCGACTTTCGAGGCGCTCTGTCTGAACTGCCACGGGCCCCTCGGCCGGGGCGACGGCCCGGCGGGCCGAGCCCTGCTGCCGATGCCGCGCGACTTCACCGTAGGCCAGTTCAAATTCGACGCGGACGGCGACGGCCACGCCGGCACCGACGAGGATCTCTTCCTGGTGATCCGCGACGGCGCTGGACCCTCGGGCGGCAACCCCTTGATGGCGGCCTGGGGGCACCTTGGCGATGAGCAGGTGCGCGAGCTTGTGGCCTACGTCCGGAGCCTCGACGGTGCGAAAGCCGACTAGCCCCGTCATGGGCCGCCCGGCAGGAACTTGACCCGATGCCCAGAGCCAGCCGCCCTGCCAGAAACCCGCTTGAATGTTCTCTCCTCTTAAACCACTCACGCGTCATCTCACCGAGCTTCACTTATGAGAATCAGCCTCATCGTCGTCCTCGTCGCCCTGCTGGTCTTGCCATGCCTCATCTGGCTGAGCGCCCGGATGACCCTCGATCGGTCCCTCGCACACACGCGCGCGTCCGAGGCGCTGCCTTTTCTGGGCCCGGGAACGAGCACCGGCCTCGTCCAGATCGAGGCCGGTGGGTTTTCGTTCCGTGCCCGGGTGGCGGGTCTCGACGGGGACGGGCCGGGTCTGATCCTGCTCCACGGATTTCCCGAGAGCTCAATCATGTGGACGCCGTTACTTGAGCGTGCTGCGGAGGCCGGCTTCCGGGTCGTAGCCTTCGATCAGCGTGGCTACAGCCCGGGTGCGCGCCCGGTCGGCGTCGAGCAATATGCGATCGACGTGCTCGTCGACGACGTGTTCGCGATCGCGGACGCGGTGGGCTTCGACGGCTTCCATCTAGTCGGCCACGACTGGGGTTCGATAGTCGGCTGGGCCGCGACCTCGCGAGACACGGCGCGGGTCCTGTCCTGGGCGTCCCTCGCGATTCCGCATCCCGGCGCGATCCCAGACCCCGATGCGCCGCCGTCGACGCCGACCTACGTCAAAGTGTTCCGTCGGCCCGGGGTCGCCGAGACGCTGCTCGGAACCGGCGGACGTTGGTTCATGAAAAAAATGATGTATTCGAAGATGCCGGCCGCGCACGTCGCTGAGTACGACGCTCTCTACGCGGAGCCCGGCGCGCTCACCGCGACCCTCAACTGGTATCGCGAGTTCGACCCTTCGAGCGGTGCACCCGGCAACGTCGGGCCCGTCGAACAGCCCGTCCTCTACGTCTACGGTCGAAACGACATCGGGGCCTTCGTGAACGAAGACGTGCAGTCACGCATGCCGGCCTTCGTCGAGGGCCCCTTCGAGACCGTCGGCCTGGACGCCGGTCATTGGCTGATCCAGGACGAGGAAGAAATCGTGCTCGACTACGTGATGAAGCACCTGGAGCGAAATCGCTAGGCGTTGGCCGTCTTCTTCGTGGTGTTGCTGCAGCGCGCGGTGCTCGTGAAGAGCAACGCCCGGCCCGCCGTGCGCAACGTCCGATCGAGCGAGATTTCGACGCTGCCGGTCTTCACTTTTGTCCCGCACATATGTCCCGCACTTATGTCCCGCATGCGGAGAGCCGTTTTGGAACTGCCCGGCAAAGCGGGGGAAGTGGTGGGAAGTGGTGGAGGCGGCGTTTACCCCACTGAGCCGCTAGCTCCCCGAGTCTACTGCAAGCGGAAGCCCTTCCCGCACGCCCGCGCCGCTCACGAGCGGGTGCTGCGGAAGATAGGCGCCCGCCCCAAACGCATCTGTGTTTCGCCTATGCTTGGGCGTCGAACCTGGCCATCAAAGACCAGGCTCGCAGCCGGGGAAATTTTTCCAATGGAACTCGAGATTCGTCCCGGGCCGCTGGGTACACGGGGAGGTGAGCCTTTCCCTGAAGTACGCGAGGAAATGGCGCGCATGCAAAAGGCCCGCCGCGTGATGCCCCCCTCGCTGATGCGCTGGATCCCGAACCGTCTCATCGTCAAGCTGATGCGCAGGATGATGGGCTTCCCGAACCGAGACATTGCAACCGGAAAGGTCGCGACCCGCCATCTCTCGATCCCCGGACCGCAGGGCGAGATCCCAGTTCGAATTTACACGCCCGAAGGGGTCGACCTTCCGATCCTGCTCTACTTTCACGGCGGCGGCTGGGTCGGAGGGAGCGTCGACTGCGTCGAGAACATCGGACGTGGCATCGCCGATCGCGGAGGCCATATCGTAGTCAACGTCGACTATCGTCTGGCACCGGAACACAAGTTTCCGGCCGGCCTCGAAGACTGTTACGCCGCGGTCGAGTGGGCCGCGCAGCACGCCAGCGAGCTCGGCGGAGATCCGACTCATCTGGTGGTTGCGGGAGACAGCGCGGGCGCCAACTTCGCGACCGTTTGTTGCCTGCTCGCGCATGAGCGCGGCGGGCCGCCGATTTCTCAGCAGGTGTTGATCTATCCCGGCGTCGACCTGTCCGGGCGCCATGACGAAGAACACGGCCCCCAGGAGGGTTCGGGGGGCATGAACCTCGGGAGCTTCATGGCTTCGGTCTATGTTGATCGACCCGAACAGCTGGCGGATCCGCGCTGTTCACCGTGGCTCGCCAAAGACGTGTCGTTCATGCCGCCGGCGCTGATTCTGACGGCCGAGTACTGTTTCATCCGCGACCAGGGCGAGGCGTATGCGAAAAAGCTCGCCGCAGAGGGCGTCACTACCCGCGTGATCCGGTACAACGGCCTGAACCACGCATTTCTCGATAAAGTCGGCGTCTGGGACTACGCGGATGCGTGCATCGAAGACATCGCGGACGCGCTTGGGCGTCACTAGAAAAACGGCGCCGCTTCCGTGCGCCAGGCAGTCGGAACCACCCACGCTCATCAGTTCCACCACCCATCCGACCTAGTCTAGCCGCCCGCTCGGTCAGATTGTTAGGCGTGGTACTCCATGTAGGTGGATTTGGATCGGGGAAGACACGATGTACACGCGGCGAGAGATCATGAAACGGGCGGCCGCGATACCGCTGGTTTTTTCTACGAAGACACTGCTTGCCGCGGAGGAATCCATGAAGGATCGAATCGCGCGGACGATCAGAGAGTATTCCGAGCAGGGCATTCACCGCTCCGGGACCGATGGGGATCTGGAGAACGCCACCTGGCTCTCCGGACGAATCCGCTCCCTGGGTCTCGGACCGGAGCTGGACACGTTCCCCTTCAAACGCGTTCGCCCACTCGAATGCACTCTGGCGATCGACGGGAAGACGGTCGAAGCGATTCCGCTCTATGACTGCACCTACACGGACGGCGACGGAATTTCGGGACGCCTCGGCGAGATCGGCAGTGATGCGGAGATCGGTGTCGTGTCGGCTTTTCCGATGGCGAGCTCACCCGGTGGGCGACTTCTCGACAAGGCGCGACGAGAAGATCAGCACAAAGCGATCGTCGTCCTCACCCATGAAGGCATGCCTCCTGGGATCGCGATCACAAACGCCGAAGACTTCGGCTCTCCCTTTGGCCCGCCCACCGTTCAAGCCTCGAACGCCGACGCCCGCTGGATTCGAAGCGCGGTTGCCTCTGGAACCGAGGCAAGGGTCGTTGCCCAATGCGACTACGTGGACGCAAAAAGCATCAACGTCGGGACAACGATCCGCGGCAAGAACCCGAACCTTGCCCCTCTCGTTGTCATGACCCCGCGCAGCGGTTGGTGGTCCTGCGCTTCAGAGCGCGGCGGCGGCATCGCGGCCTGGCTCGAAATCATGCGGGCGATCTCCCGGAGCGGAGCGGATCGCGATGTCATTTTCACCGCGAACACCGGGCACGAGCTGGGCCATATCGGTCTCGACCACTATCTGGAGTCCCACGAAGCGCTGATCAAAGACGCGCACATGTGGATTCATCTCGGCGCCAACTTCGCTGCCGCGGTTTCGCCTGGCGTCGGAGTACAGTCGTCGGATGAACAGGCACGCAAGCTGATGTTCGGAGTTCTATCACAGCAAGGCCTCGAGCCGGACGGTGAGACCGAGCCGGGACAGCGCCCCCTCGGCGAGGCACGGAACATCTACGATGGTGCCGGTCGCTATGTCTCTGTGCTGGGTCGCAATGGTCTCTTCCACCACCCCTCCGACATCTGGCCCGATCCCGTCGACCTGGAGAAGACAACCCGATGGGTGGCCGCCTTCACCGAGATCGCCGTGCAACTCTCAGGCCCTTGAATAGAACCGGCCCTCCAGAGCGCACTGGCCCGGGACAGGGCTGATGTGCCTCGTCCGAGTCCTACTTGTCACGACACCCAGTATCGGTGGTACGAAAAACGAAACTTGTTTTACCTAACCACAGGATCGCAAGGGTTCATGTTTCGAGGCCACTCGCGTCCGAATTTTCGAGTTGACCTAAACTTGACCTAAGTGTTCGTCACGCACCTCTAGGCAGGTGTAGACGCGTAAGTATCGCTTCGTTCGCATACGGGATGCGGACCGAAAAGCGAACCTGTGGAGCGGCGGTCACGGGACTGACCCCGCCACGGGCTTCCCCATAGGAACTTCACATAACGCCCAAACCCGAACGCCCAGCCAGAACCCAGCTTGACTGTCCTATCCTCCAGCAGCGAGTGATCCGGGGAAGTAGTCGAGCCGCCGAGTAGAAAGCAATGCGCACTGTGGGCCTGGAGGCAGAAAATATGAGAACGGTTCTTTTTGTAATGGCAATCGCCGCGGCTCAGGCTTCTTTGGGGTGTGCCACTGAATCCCGTAGCAAGTACTTGGCAGCCAGGGACCGGTACGAAGATTGTGTCCGTGCAAGCGCCGATGGTCAGAAGTGCCGGCTCTTGCGCGAAGAATCCGATCAAGCGGCACGCCGATACGAAGAAGATGCGCTTTTGCCTCGTATGGTCGAGGATTTCCTCAACGAGGAATACCGCAACCCAGTAGGCCGTGAGTGAGAGCCGGGGGGCGTCCGTAGAGCGCGGGGCACAAGGCAGTGTCCGATACAACCTCCAGGTAGATTCATCACGGGCCTCCTGATAAGAACTTGACACAACGCCCAAACCTGGGCGCCCTACCAGAAGCCAGCTTGAATGGCCTATGCCCCGGATGAGGCTCGGCGGAGTGGGCGATTTGATCCAGTGCCCCTACTCGGGCAGTGGATCGAAAGTACTGACCGAACAGCGTCTCCCCAGCCGCCGGCAAAGCCTTGAAGCTTACGGACTCGGAGCGAACGCTTGCTCGAGGAACTGTCTCAGGTCCCAAGGTCCGCTGGTCTGTTCATAGCTCCCCCCGCCCGCGGCGTGCTCCCGGTAGCGCACGCTCAACATGATCTGGTCTCCGATGGGTCCAGGGATCGTTTCAACGTTGAGTGCGTAGGCTTCAACTCGGTGCGGCGGCTCGTAATTTGGATAGGGGAAGCCCCGGTTGGTGTGCCCATGGCCCATCCAGAGCCTATCGATTACGAAGCCGCCCCCGGTATCCACCTGCGCCCTGGTCCTGGAGTTTCATGGTCAAACGTTTCCCGCCCAACTTGATTGTCGCAATATCGACGGTATTGCTTGGGAAAATGTTTTTGACGGCATACGCCTGAATTTCCAACCTGTTTAAACCGGCATTTGCTACCCAAGAGTTATCCTTCGGCCGGGAGATCCTGAATGCTCAGAGCCGCTGAACAACACACCGTCCTTTCCAATATTGCGGTGGTGCTGTGCCAGGCGCTGGAAGACCGTGGCGTCGATGGTCGGCTGATCCTGGTTGAGGCGGGCATCGACTATGACGACGCAGCCAACCCGGATACCCGAATCACCCTAAAACAGCACCAGACCCTCTGGCGGCTGGCGGTGGAACGCACGGACGACCCGTGCCTGGGCCTGAGGGTGGGACAGGCCTTCCCACCGGGCGCACTTCATGGCCTGGGCCTGGGCTGGATGGCCAGCACCACGTTGAAGACTGCCTTCGATCGACTCATCCGCTACCAGCGGCTGCTTTCCACCAATGCTGAGCTCGAATGGGAACAGTCGGAAAACGCGTATCGTTTTGTCGGCCGACCCAAGATCGCCGGCCCGGATTTCGAAAGTGCAGCCGCCGATGCCACGCTGGCCGTGGTGGTGAAGCTGTGCCGGATCACCCTGGGCGAATCAGTTAGCCCGGTGAAGGTCTGTGTCCAGCACGACCGGCGGGCCTGCGAAGCGCACTACCAGGCTTTCTACGGCTGCAAGGTGACCTTTAATGCCCCCGATTACAGTCTCGAGTTCGACAAGGCACTCTTGGCGCAGGTACTTCCCGGGGCAAACCCCCTGCTAGCCCGAATCAACGATCAGGCCGTTGCGGACTATCTCGCAAGGTTCGATCAGCAGGACGTGACGACCCGGGTACGCCAGCATCTCATCGATGCTCTGGTCGACGGCCGGCCGGACCAGGCAAGCATCGCCCGGGCGATGCACTTGAGCCTGCGTCAGTTGCAGCGGGAGCTTGGTAGCCAGGGCACCTCGTTCAGGCAACTGACCGAGGAAGTGCGGAGGGATCTGGCGATGAGCTACCTGCGCGAGCGGCACAAGGCGATCAGTGAGATCAGCTGGCTGTTGGGGTATACCGAGCCCGCCAACTTCACCCGTTCGTTCAAGAACTGGACCGGTCAAACACCCAAGGCGTTTCGCGAGGCGTCTTGAATAGCAGCCCCGCCACGGGGCTCCCCATAGGGACCTAACATAACGCCCATACTCGAACGTTATGTCAAGTTCCTACACTCGTTCCCACAAACGAAGTGGGTTGTTTGTCTGGTCGGTCTTTTGGGCGGCCACAAATTTCTCCTTCAGAAGGATATACCTTCTGTGTCGGACGTCAGCAGCTTCAGCTTCGCAATCGTGCTCTGGAGCTCTTTCGCGGCGAACTCTGCCGCGGCGAGCTCTGTCGCAGCGATCCCGAGCGCAGCCTGCACCGCGCCTATCCGTTTGGCCAGTGTGCGTTCGTCGCGTTTCGCGGTTCCTTGCTTCCGCGGTCAGGAAGCGAGTCGGGATTGACGCCCACAGACTGGGTTGCCACTCTCCAATCCACATCCTTCGCCGCGAGCGCTCTCTTCAATTTGGCCGTCGTAGAAATCCTCTTCTGATGCTCTTCCGCTGCGAGCTCTGCCGCCACTGTCTCGGCTGTCTCGGCTAACGTGTTCTTCTGGAGCTCTTCCGCTGCGGTCTCTGCCGCCTCGGCTTTCGTTGTTGTTGTTGTCGTTGTTGTTGCCATGAGTCTCTCCCCTGTTCGTTGATGAATGTGTGACCTTTAGAAGGGCATTTCGGCTACGTCATCGGCTGCGTCTTGGTGGCTTGGTATTGGTCGCTTGGTCTTGGTGGCAGCCCCGGTCCGCAAGTGTCTGGCCTTCGCTCACCCAAAAGACATCCCAGCTGAGAAACCATGTTCCTCGCAATCGTCATCTGGGAGTTCTGGAAACGAGCGCCGATGTTTCCACTTCTTTGGCTCCTCTAATATTCTCGGTTTCGGTACTCACCGTCCCCGAATTTCACTAAAACTTATTGAGGCCTAGGCCCACGGAAAAGCGAAGATACCCATCGACGTTTCCGGAGTGACTTCCCAGCTGCGGTAGATCGGCCCGTGCCAACGGGGCGATCAGAAAGGCCGCGCCCATACTCAGAATTAGAGTCGCTGCAGAACTCGGCCGGATTGAGCTTCTCAGGTTGGGGCTCCTCATTTCTTCGTACGCGATGTCTGCGGACCGTTATCTGAATCGGTCTTTGCAGTCTCAATGGGCGCCCGCCTCGTTGGCTCCCACCCCTCGGCGCGTAGATTCGACACAGAGTCCGGCTCATCGAGCGCAGCTTCAGGTGCGGGAAGGTCCATCCCCTCGGCGTAGTACTCCTCCGCCTCGTAGGTCTCGGGCAGGCCCTTTTCCTCGAACTCTTCTGCCGGACAGACCAGGATCTCGAGGCCATTCCTTTTAATCTGTAGCGCCGTGTCCCGAGCGATATTTAACGGCAACAGCTCCCTGGTGGTACGCCATTCATACCGCCTGTCATCCTCAATCCGGTAGAGAATCCGGCAAACACTTCGGGCCCTTTCCATGGTTTCTAACACCCCTTTCTAGATTCATGATATTGGCGCTGCAGTGCGCATCCACTCAGGCCCTATGATCGAGCGAATCGGAGTTATCCGTTAATCATTTGCTGCCAAAGAGTTATCGTTCGGCTGGCGGCGCACTAAAATTGGGCCAGAGCCGAGGCTGAGAACCAAGCGGTCGCTGACGGAACACGCCCCAAACCGGAGAAGAGGCACTGGGAGGGTGAAGCAACCCCGGACGGTGGTTTTGCGCGCGGCTGTTTCGATGGGCTTGGTGGTCGGCGTTGTCGCCTTCTGCTTCTTCGTTTGACCGCTCGAGAATGGTGGCGGCGTGGATAACCCGGGCGGCCGTGCCACCTTGGAGACGCTTGCCCTCGGGGCAGCGGTCTCCTCGTACGGCGGGCTCAGCCTAAAGATCGGCCCTGGACTCTAGAGTTCCAGAAACGCTTCCAAGTCCGGCCAGTCAGAATAGCTGCGGAATTTCTCTTATGCAGTCGTCACTTTTTTGGACTCGACCCGCAGTCACTTCTTAACATACCAAACAAGGTGTCTTCATCTTGGGAACGCGATGACTTTGCGGCCATTGGGGCGCAGAGGATATATTTTTTCACCCGATCTGAAGTAGGGTTATTCTACGGTTCGACGACGAGCCTTGGCTCTTTCGAGTCCATGCTCTACGAAAACAATTCCCCACACAAGTGAGCGGTCTAACATGGCGTACCTCGTATTAGCCAAGTTGGTAGTTGCTTTGCATGTCGGGTTCATTGTGTTCATCTTCGCTGGTGCATGGGTCGCAGTGCCCTATCGCTGGGTCATTTGGCTGCACGTGCCCGCGATCGC
>LWDU01039680.1_pt1 | contig 13399 bp, 11 predicted proteins | sample 727161 | NCBI WGS metagenome assembly LWDU01 (sample SAMN04566230, study PRJNA314399) | hydrothermal vent metagenome | isolation source: deep sea hydrothermal plume seawater | place: Mexico: Gulf of California, Guaymas Basin | collected 2004-07-11 | reverse complement strand
TCACTGCAAACCAATAGTGGACTATATCGGCAAAAAACCATTATGGCTGCTCAGTGCCCTGGCATTGCTAATCGCCTGCCAAACAAACCAGAGCAAACCCGAACGCCCAAAGCTGCTCTGGATCGGGCCGAGTACCAAACATACGCAACCGTTGTGGAACATCGACAATAGCCCACTCTGCCCCGATTTGGCCGATACTCAGGCCTGCACGCGACGTATCGAAACGCACTATATCACCTTGTATCCACAACAATGCGCGAGAAACGGAAATATTCTGACCGTCTATTTGCGCACCGGTCAGCCACTCGCATACGAAGACGCTAAGAAAACTGGATCCGCCGACACTGCTCGCTACAATCTCTTGGCCTATTTTCCCGACCCGCAATACTATCTCATACGCGAAGCGTCTTCAGCCGCCCAAAGTATCACGCTCGTCGACGCACTGAACGGCGAAGAGCTGCAGATTCCCCACGTCCCCTTTTTTTCACCCGACAAAGCGCGTTTCGTCGCCGCCACCAATCACAAAGGGCAAAACAACCGGATTGAGATTTGGACGATCGGTCCACCTGCATTTGAAATAGCCAACCAACACACAGAGACCGCCAGGCGTCTCACGCGCGAGTGGGCCGGCGAATCCGATACATGGCGCTTTTCCGGGATAGAATGGATCGATGTCAGATCATTCAGCCTGACGCGTAAACGATCCGCCGGCCCGACAGACATCGTTGGCGAAACCATGCGCATGGCACACAGTAGCACAGGCTGGGTCGGCAACCTCGTGGGCGCCACACTGCACAGATAACAATCATCGCACGCAAATAGATTCTCAAAAAAGAGAGATCCGATGCAAAGTAGAGCCATACAACTCAAACACTATCCCGAAGGCCTACCATCAGCGGCAGACTTCGAATTGGTTGCGATCGACTTGCCCGATCCAAAGGAGAACGAAGTCCTGGTCAAAAACCGCTATATGTCGGTCGACCCTTATATGCGCGGCCGAATGCGCGAGGGCAAAAGCTATTTCACCCCTTTCGCGCTGAACACTCCGCTCGACGGCCAGAGCATCGGCGAAGTCGTCGCCTGCAACCATCCCGATTTCAAGACGGGAGATTTTGTCGCCGGATTCGGCGGCTGGCGCGAGCACTTTATAGCGCAAGGATCGGACCTGAGCCCCATCGACCCCGAGATCGCGCCACTGCAAACCTTCCTCGGCACCTTGGGTATGCCGGGCATGACCGCCTATGTGGGGCTGCTCGATATAGGCCGCCCGGTAGCAGGTGAGACCCTCTTCGTATCCGCCGCATCCGGTGCCGTCGGTTCCATCGTCGGGCAAATCGCCAAGATCAAGGGCTGCCGCACCGTTGGCAGCGCCGGGTCCGACGAGAAGGTCGCCTGGCTGGTTGACGAAGCGGGTTTTGACGCCGCCTTCAATTACCAGCGCATCGACAACCTCAATGCCGAACTCGCCCGCCATTGTCCCGACGGCATCGATGTCTACTTCGACAATGTCGGCGGCGAGCATTTACAGGCGGCTATCGCGCGGATGAACTTCCATGGCCGCATCGCTCTCTGCGGCATGATCGGCCAGTACAACGCTACCGAGGCGGTACCCGGACCGAACAATCTGATGCTGGCCGTGGGTAGACGCCTCGCGCTGCAGGGTTTTATTGTCAGCGACCACTACGCGCGACGCGAAGCGTTCCTTGCCGATATGGGCAACTGGATTGCGGCGGGAAAAATCAAATGGCGGGAAACCGCCGTCACCGGTCTCGAACAGGCACCGGACGCCTTTATCGGTCTTTTTCGCGGCGACAACTTCGGTAAAATGATTGTCGAGCTATAAAGGTGTTGCAACTGCGCCAGTTTTTCCCCTCGGGGTGCTCGGGCACTTGGCGCAAGACCTCCTGTAATTCGGCGATCGCCGCCGAAGCGTTGCCCCACTGTAGCCAACCCTTCGGCCAAATTAAAACAGCCTGGCAGTAATGGCCGATCAGCTTCGTCCAGTCGGCCGGCGCCCTGTAGCACTTAGGGTAGTAGGTTAGGTTGTTGCGCGCCTTAACATAGGAAGGGTCGAGCGCGAGCACCCGTTGATAGGAGCCGATCGCCTGCTGCTCCTGCAGTGCTTATCGCTCTCTATTTCGCATAAGCTATCTAAAGGGCAAAACCAACAGATTTCCCTCAGCCGACTGCCGCAAAATTTAACCCTCCACAGCCGTCCGCATTAAGGTGCCATACACCTCGACCCCGCGCTGTAATTCGGCCAGATCGATCCACTCGTCCGCCGTATGGGCTTGTGCGATGTCGCCCGGACCAAGCACCACCGCCGCGAGGCCGGCCTGCCCAAAACTGCTGGCGTCCGTGCCATACCCCACTCCCTGTAACTCCCCTTCCAACCCCATCTCCAGCAACACCCGCTGTACAAAGCCGGCAAAGGCCTCGCCACCATTCGGGTCGAGCGGCGAATCGATCATCGCCGGCGTATGCTGCACTACCTGCAAATCGGGATCGGCACGACGCAAGGTCGAAAGCACTTCTTCCACCGCCGGCAACACGTCGTTTGCATCCTCTCCCGGCACCACCCTGCGGTCGATCTGAACCTCGCAGTATTCGGGCACGATATTGATTTGCACCCCACCCTGGATCAAATTGATGCTGCACTGCGCCACGCCCGTCAGCGGATGCGTGGCAACCAGTCCCGGGATATAGCGCTCCTCCAGCGCCTGTACGACCTTGGTCATCGCGCTAATCGCCGACCGGCCCTTCGACGGATCGGACGAATGCGCCGCACGACCACTGGCCACGATCGACCAACGCACCACCCCATTGTGCGCAACCACGGCCTTGAGCTCGGTCGGTTCGCCGACAATCACTCCGGACGGCCGCCAGGGGAGCATCGGCAAATCCTGCTGCACGAAAGTGCGCACGCCCGTCTTATATATTTCTTCGTCGACCGTGAACACAAGCGCGACATTATTAGCTTTCTCGGTTGTCGCACTCGCGTATTCTCGCAGCGCCCATAACATCGCAGCACCTGTGCCCTTGGTATCGCACGCGCCGCGGCCATACAAACGCCCGTCGCGGATCTCCCCGGCGAAGGGGTCAACCGTCATACCCTCTGCCGTTACCGTGTCTAGGTGGCTCTCAAAAAGCAACCAGGGCGCCTGCTCGTCGACCCGATGACTCACCAGCAGGTTAAAACTCTCACCGGCAACCGGCAGCCGCTGCACCGTCAGGCTGGAGCCTTGTGCCAACTCCTGCAAATAGACGGCCAAGGGCATTTCAGCATCGGCGACACCCGAGATATTAGCGTTGACCGTATCAAAACCGACCATCGCCCGCAAAAGTTCCGTACACGATGTTGGATCTGGCAAAAGAATGGACTCCCATTGACATTAATTTATCGCCTACCCGATTGTTGCTTTAAGACCATATTAGTATATGGCAAGAGCCCGACATCACCCAATAACCGGATGGCGAAATTGCGCCTTGACGAGCTGATCGCTCAGCATTAATTGAAGTGGACCAAGCCCCGCAGAACCCTCGTCAAATTCATACCTTATGACGAGTCCCTCGATGCACAAGCGACCACGCACGCCGAGACGATCTACCTACTACCCGACGAATCGGCACCGAGCCTAATGCGAACACTGGTACTCATGGCGAAAGTAGTGCAAGAAAACATCGTCCCCGACGGCATGAGTATCTGGCAGGCAAACGGCCAAGTCGGCGGTCAGGAAATTCCCCATCTGCACTTCCACAGCTTCCCCCGCTACCAAGGCGACCGCCACCTCAATATCTACCCCGATCCACCAGAGGAATTCGCGATGGCACAGCGTCTAAAATTGGCCGATCAACTCAAGACAAGCCTCAAAGAGATTCAGCACCGTTGACCACACCCGGCCGCCACAGTACAATCCACCCCATAGACATCGCCCACGCCCTACCCACGGAGCACGCCGCATTGCGGCCTATCTAAACGAATCCCGCGCATGTTCACTCCAGTTTATCAAAAATTTCACCAGCGCAAACCCCGACTATGAACCAGCCGCCACTCAATTCACCCACCTCTGCAAAGGGCACCTGGCGCACCTATTCACTGGCCGAAGGCCTCTGCGGCATCCAGGTCGAGCACATCGCCGAAGACAGCGAGGGGTATCTGTGGTTCGCCACCTGGGACAATGGCGTAAGTCGTTTCGACGGCGACGAATTCCGCACCTATACCCGCACTTCCGGCCTCTGCGGCAACCAGGTCATGTGCATCCTGTGCGACAGCCAAAACCGCCTGTGGTTCGCTACCCGCGACGGCGGCGCCTGTTGGTATGACGGCCAATACTTCAACAAATTCACCAACAGTGAAAGCATCTCCACTGGCAGCGTTTCCTATATCTTCGAGGATCGCCAGGGCAGGATTTGGTTTTGCGGGGAGACAACCCTAGGCTTCTATGAAAATGAGGTATACCACGACCTAAATCCAAAATACCGACGCTCCCTTGAAGAACACCCGCACTCAGCAGATTTCTTCAGCTGTAACGGCATCGCGCAAGACCCGCAAGGCCATATCTGGCTTGCCTCCAACACTCTGACCCGTTACGACGGCCACGACTTTGAACACTATGGCCCATCGGCAGGATTGCCGACAACCAAATTCGCGTATTCCCTTGCCATCGACCTCAATGACAATCTGTGGATCGGCGGCGGCCCCACCATCGGCCGTTTAGTCGACCATAGCTTTTATCCCGAACACTTGGATATCGGCGCTATGATGCGCAAGATCCAGGTCGACCGCGAAGGGCGCGTGTGGTTTTCCACTGCGGGGAGAGGCGTAATTTGCTACGACGGCGAAAAATTCGAGCGCCTGACTGTGCAAGACGGGCTGGCCTACGATGTGGTCAATTCCGCGTTTGAAGACCGTGAAGGCCATATCTGGTTCAGCACTTGGGGCGGGGGCGTCAGTTGCTGGGCTCCTCGCAGCATGCTAGTCATGGATTCCAAAGACGGGACCGGGCTGGAGGAGACCTTTGCCCTGCTCGAAGATCAGCACAAACACCTTTGGCTCGGCTTTGCCCCGACCTTTACCGCATTGCACAAAAATGTCGCCCGCTACGACGGCGAGCAAATCATCGGCGTTGACGGAATCTCGGACCTCGGCCGCTGCTGGGCCCTCTGCGCTGACGGGCAAGGTGGTATATATTTTGGCGGCGACAACGGACTCGCCCGCTACGATGGCGCACACTTCAGCGCAATCGGTCCCGAGCAGGGCTTTGACGGCCATTCAGTGCATGCTCTAACCGTCGACCGTCAAGGCAACCTGCTGATCGGCTATTCGGCCTCCACCGACTCAACCTCGCAAATCGCCCGCTACGACGGCGCGCACTGCACCCCCCTCTTCACCGACGCGGCGAGCAATGCGGAAGAAAGCATAAACGCCCTCGTCCTCACCCGCCAAGACGCGCTGTGGTTCGCATGCGGCACAGCCATGGCCAAGGACCGAGGCAAAGGCATCGGCTGCCTGCGCCCCGGAGCCGGGGTCTCCTTCTATACCACCGCTGAAGGCCTGGCCGACGATCGCGTCGAAGACCTGCTCGAAGATCAAGAGGGCCGCATCTGGATCGCAACCCTGGCGGGCTTGAGTTGTTTCGACGGCATCCGCCTTCGCAATTTCACCACCGAAAACGGCCTGCCCAACAATCGCATCCGCAGCCTCTGCGAAGACCGCCAAGGGCATCTCTGGCTGGGCACCGACAGCGGTGTAGTCCGCTACGATGGCGAACGATTCCAGACCATTCGCTCGCCACTACTTTCTTCGGTGACCAGCATCATCGAAGACCACAACGGCCACCTCTGGTTCGCCGCCCTGCACCATGTCGTCCGCTACCAGCCCAGCACCACTCCGCCCAAATGCAGAATCCTCAGGGTGCTCGCCGACCAATGGTACAAGAGCACCGACCAGGTCGAGATCACCGCCGAAAACCACCAGGTTATTTTCGAATACAAAGGCATGAGCTTCCGCACCCACCCCAAAGACATGCTCTATTCGCACCGCTTGCGCGGTTACGAGGAAGAATGGCAACCTGCCGACAACGCGGAGATGCGCGCCTATTACCATGATTTGCCGCCGGGAGACTACGCCTTTGAGGTCCGCGCCATCGACTGCGACTTCAACATCTCCGAGCCAGCGGTCCTGCCGTTAAAAATAAACCCGGATCCCCGCTTCGAAATGCTTATCAGCAACGCAGCGCAGGATACCGAAATCTTTGTCGGCCAAAGTGCGGCATTGCGCCACATCCTCTCGCAAATCGGCGAAGTCGCTCATACCGACCTGACCGTGCTCGCCCTAGGCGAAACCGGCACCGGCAAGGGCCTAGTCGCGCGTGCCCTGCACCGAATGAGCAAGCGCAGTAACCGGCCCTTGATCCAAATCAATTGCGGCGCCTTGCCGACGGGGCTCATCGAAAGCGAATTCTTCGGACATGAAAAAGGCGCCTTCACTAGCGCCGTCTCGCGCAAACCGGGAAAAGTCGAACTAGCACAGGGCGGCACGCTCTTCCTCGACGAAGTCGGAGACCTCGCACTGGAAGCCCAAGTCAAACTTCTGCGCCTGTTGGAAGAGCAAACTTTCGAGCGCGTCGGTGGCACGGAGACCTTCCACGCCGATGTCCGCGTTGTCGCGGCGACCAACCGCAACCTACAGCAAATGGTCGCCGCCGGCACCTTCCGCGAAGACCTATATTTCCGCCTACAAGTCTTCCCACTGCAATTGCCCCCCTTGCGACAACGCCGTGAGGACATTCTGCAATTAGCTATCCACTTCATGGAACACATGGCCGCACATCTCGACAAAAAGATCACCCGCATAAGTCCGGAAGCCGCAGCCGCACTGCAAAGCTATGATTGGCCGGGCAATGTCCGCGAACTCGAGCATTCAGTGCAGCGAGCGGTCATTATTTGCAAGGGGCCGGCCATTCTCGCCAGCGATATCGCATTGGAACTTCCCAATATCTCAACAACACAAACACCCATTACCATGACACTAGATGAAAACGAACGCCGCCACATATTAATGGTCCTGGAGCAAACAGGCTGGATAATCAAAGGCCCCAATGGCGCAGCAGATATTTTGGGCTTGCCTTCTTCCACGCTGCGAAGCCGCATGAAGAAATTGAATATACAACGCCCTCGCGCACGATATATCGCACCCCGGGCGTGATATATCGCATCTTGATCAAGGTTATTATTATTAATGGGATTGTCGCACTATAGGCATAACATCAGGGGCGATATGCCGCCCCTGATGTTATGCCTATTTTTCCCGAGATCACACACCCATCTTATTAAAGATATAAAAAACAAATACTTATATTATACACTTTTTATTTCCAATTTACGGCACAATACTTGCTATCATCTCAGTCTAGATACAGTTACTGAAGATACATGCTGACCAGGAGCCGACAATGCAAGTGCAAGCTACAGAGCCCAAACAACCCGATCAACGCACCGTAGTGCGGATGCGCGCATGGGAACTCAAACAGTTGGGATGGACGCAAAAAGACATTGCCAGTAGCCTGGGCGTGAGCCAGACCGCTGTGAGCAATTGGGTTCGCAAAGTTCGCCAAGGAGGGCCACAATCCCTGCGCACTCGTCATTCACCCGGCGCTCCATCTCGCCTAGACGGCGAGCAGCAAACCTCGCTACTCAAACTACTCGAAGACGGCCCAACCACGCACGGTTTTACCCAACGCAACTGGACCTATTTCCTTATCGCCGATCTTATCTCGCAAAAATTCAGCGTAACCTACCACCAATCACATATCCCCAAACTGCTTAAAAAACTCAACTGGGTCCCACCACATAAGCGCCAGCGATAATGCACGACTACAAATAGAAAAGGTCCGGTGAGGAAATTTTCCCACCGGACCTTTTCTATTTTATTCACCACCGCCCATCATTTTACAGGGACGAGGTTTTTACCGTCTTTATCCATTGAATTGCGTATTAGCCACCACAGCCATAAAATCCCCGGAAGCATCGTCACCGCCGCCATCCAATGCACGGCATTCGCAATTGTAAAAAACTCCAGATACTGCCCGCCCAAACCCGCACCGACCACACTCATCAGCGCAACTAAGGCGTATTCGCTGGAAAAAACCCGTCCGCGGACTTCCGCTGGCACCACTTGCAATAAAATCTGACTCGAAAAAACCCAGAGCATACCGCTGCCGCACGCCCGAATGAATATGCCCAGCAACACGATTTGCAAAGAATCCAAGGTGCCCACAATCCACAGCCCGACAACAGCAACACCATATGCCAACGCAATCGCCCAGCGCAGCGCCGCGATGCGATCCCCCGTATAGCGCCGAGCGAAGATCGGTCCCAAACCGGTTCCAACTCCGGCTATTGCGTACATCAAACCCAGACTAAGACTGCCCCCCTCGCCGATCACAAAAATATCGCGCGCCATCGCCACACTGACCACCTCCAGCGGCGCCCCAAAAAAAAGCACCAGCGCTGCCTTGTGCAGCGTGATATATGCGACTTCGCGATGTTTTTTGAGATAGCGTAAACCGTCGAGGTATTGACGTAGCGCCACAGCGACATGCTGCTCGCCGGCCGGAAGACTGGGTTGCACCTCTAATTTGATCCGCGTGATACACCAAGCCGAAAGCACAAAAGTCATCGCGTCGATCAGAAAGGCCGGCTTGAGGCCCCAAGTCCCGGCGACCAACCCACCCAAAGCCGCACCAAAAGCGAGCATAACCGACCAGGTGGTTGAGGTCAGCGCATTAGCCGTACCCACCGCGTGCTCGGGAACGATATCGGGCAGGATGGCGCTGCGCGCCGGAAAAAAGAAGCCGCTGATGCCCAGTTGCAACACAGAAAAGAGATAGAGCAGCCAGACTTCATCCGGCTCGTCGACAAGTAAAAAACCCAACGCGGTGAAGATCCGGCCCAAATCGGCGAGGATGAGGATCCACTTGCGGTTATAGCGATCGGCGACTACCCCGGCTATCGGACTGACCAGAAAGGGCGCCAGCATCCGCACCATAAAAAGCGTCCCCACCGCCAAACCCGACTCTGTCAGGGTCGCGACCAACGCCGCCGAGGCGACCAGATTGAACCAATCGCCCAACAAACTGATGATCTGGCCCGACCACAAATAGCGAAAGTTGGCGTTTCGCAATACCAACTCCCGATAGCCCATAGGGCGTTCGCTCAAAAAAAAACCTCCCCGTGCGAGATGCCCTAAGATAATTGCCCCCCCACCGACCCGCTATTATTTTCAAATGCTCACCAAAGGAGCACTGATATTATGCAGTTGACCCGCCAGCAAAAACTCAATTTTCACCGCGATGGCTATATCAAAATCCCCGGTGCCGTACCGCAACGTATGGTCGGGCAAGCCCTACGCGCGATCAACCACTCGCTCGGCGAGGAGGGCATGAACAAGGAGGACTTGCCCACCTTGCGCTCGCGCTCTTACTGTGGTGAAGTACAAAAAGACCCAGCCATCACCGACATCTTCAACCACTCATCAGTCTTTACGCTATCCGAGTCACTATTGGGCGAGGACAATGTGCTCGAGGCCAGCGCCGGCCAGATCGCCCTGCGCTTTCCCACTGCCCCCATCGCCGACCCCGGCCCCCCGCGCGGCCATCTCGACGGCATCGGCTCCGGTCTCAACGGCCAGGCCAAGGGCCAGTATCGCCGCGGCTTCACCGGCCTCGCCGTAGTGCTGCTCTCGCAATTGACCGGCGACTACGGCGGCAACTTCACCGTCTGGCCCGGCTCGCACACCTTCTTCGAAAATCATTTCAAGGAGCACGGGCACGAAATCCTTGGCGAGGGCATGCCCAAAGCCCGGCGACGCGATCCTCGCCCACCACCAGATCGTGCACACCGCAGCACCCAACGCCTCCTCCCATATTCGCTACGCCACGATCTTCCGCCTCCGACACAAAGACTGCGATGAGATCGGCCACGACGCCTATACCGATATATGGCGCGAATGGCCCGGCATCCAGGCGGCGCTGACCGAACCGGTTTGCGCACTGCAGAAGCACCGCTTCCCGGCCCATTCGCCCGCATCGGCAAGCGAGGGTAGTTGAGTTGCCAGCCTCCCCGGATTTATTTAAAATCTGACCGCCTGGCCTCAATGTCGAACACACCCGCAAATCCAGTGCTATTATTTTCATAGGAGGTCCACCCATATGAACGGACAACAAATCCGCCAAGCCCTGCACGCCGGCGACCGCGTCTACGGCACCCTAGCCTCCGCCCCGGCTACACTCTGGGTCAATATGAACAAGGGCAATGGCTTGGACTTTGTCTTCATAGACACCGAACACATCCCCAACGACCGCCAGACCCTATCGTGGATGTGCCAGGCCTATCAGGCCATCGACCTGCCGCCGATCGTACGCGTGCCCAACCCGGACCCCTACGAAGCCTGCAAAGTACTCGACGGCGGTGCCAGTGGCGTGATCTTTCCCTATGTCGAAGAAGTATCGGGTGCCTGCCGCTACCGCCCGCTCAAGGGCGCTCGATTGCAACAAGCCCTCGATGACCCACAAAGCCTCGAACCCGAATTAGCCGCCTATCTCGCCGAACGCAATGCCCACAGTATCGCCGTGGCCAATATCGAAAGCGTGCCGGCCATCGAAAACCTCGACGCACTACTCGCTGTCGAAGGCCTCGACGCGGTTCTGATCGGTCCACACGACCTGTCTTGCAGCCTCGGCATCCCCGAAGAATACGAACACCCGCGCTTTGATGAAGCGGTTCGCACCATTTTCACTGCCGCCCGCAAAGCCGGTAAAGGCGCGGGCATCCACTTTTTCTCTGGCGGCAATCGATTTCCTGCAAGCCGGTGCCAATCTCGTCGTACACGGCGCCGACGTGCTTATATACAAACACGCCCTCAGCCAAGATATCACCACCTTGCGCAAAGCCATGGGCGACGAGCGCCAGACCGGGAGCGAAGACGCGATTATATAAAACTCGCCGCAGACGATCCGTTGCCCTGCAGCCTACTGTCAGTCCCCAGCCCCTTGCGCATAATCACCCGAGACCACAGCTTATAAAGCTCATCTAACACCCTATACCCAATAGACCTATGCCCCTGAATCTCTACGACACTTACGCGCGCCAACAACGCCCATTTGCCCCCATCGAACCCGATAAGGTCCGCCTCTATGCCTGCGGTCCGACCGTCTACAACTTCCAGCACATCGGCAATTACCGCACCTATATCTTCGAGGATATCCTGCGCCGCGCACTCGAATACAGCGGTTACGACGTCTATCACGTGGTCAATATCACCGATGTCGGCCATCTAACCTCGGACGCGGATACCGGTGAGGACAAAATGGAAGCCGGTTCGCGCCGCACGGGGCAAACCGCCTGGGAAATCGCCGAGCAGTACACGGCCGACTTCCAGGAAAAACTCACCTGGCTCAATGTGCTCGAACCCCACATCTGGTGCCGGGCCACCGACCATATCCAAGAGCAGATCGAAGCCATCAGCGCAATCGAAGAAAAGGGCTTCGCCTACCGCACCGAGGACGGGGTCTATTTCGACACCTCGAAATTAGACGACTACGGCTACCTGGCCCGCCTCGACATCGAAGGCCTACAAGGAGGTATGCGCGTCGACCTGGGCGAGAAGCGCCGAATCACCGACTTTGCGCTGTGGAAGCTCAGCCCCAAAGACGAGCAGCGACAGATGGAATGGGACAGTCCTTGGGGCAAAGGCTTCCCCGGTTGGCATATCGAATGCACCGCGATGTCGGCCAAATATCTCGGTCCGCGCTTCGATATCCACTGCGGCGGCGAAGACCACATTCCGGTGCACCACACCAATGAAATCGCACAAGCCCAAGCCTGCTACGACACCCGCTTGGCCGAATTCTGGCTACACGGCGCCTTCCTACAATCGGACGGCGAGAAGATGTCCAAATCGAGCGGCGATTTTCTGCGGCTCGAATCGCTAGTCGAAAAGGGCTACGACGCGCTGGTCTACCGCTTCTTCTGCTTAGGTGCCCGCTATCGCGCCAAGCTCTCCTTTACCTGGGAGAGCATCGACGGCGCCGCCACTGCCCTCAACCGCCTGCGCGCCACCTCCCACAGTTGGGGCGATCCCGGCACAGCCGACGAAGACTATATCGCCCAATTCAAAGAGCGGGTCGAAGACGATCTAAACATGCCGAGGGTCCTGGCCCTCTGCTGGGACCTGGCCGGTAGCGACCTGTCCGACGACGTCAAAAAAGCGACCTTGCTGCACTTCGACCAAGTCATGGGCCTGCAACTCGCCACATGGCAACCGAAAGCCGCAGCGGAAATCCCCGCAGAGATCCAAGCGATGGCTGAGAAACGCCAACAAGCCCGCACCAACAAAGACTGGGCCACCGCCGACCAGATGCGCGACGAAATTACGACGGCCGGATACGAAGTCGAAGACACGCCCGAAGGACCGAGGGTCAGCCCGCTCAAGAGTTAGCGTATGCTTAGCGTCGATAGCAATACAGTAGAACACACCCCGGGCGCACTCGAATCCCGCGGCACTCGACGCAGCACTTACCGCTTTTCGCCAAAACAGCTATATCCACCTGCCTGCCATCATCGACGTCGAAACTATCGACACGCTCGGCGAAAAGATGCATGACGATCTAAAATGCTCGACCTACGGCGCCCTCTCACCCGACGAACACCACCAACTCGCACAAACCATCGCCCTCAACGGCCAAGCCGACATCTCCAGCAACTTCCTAGCCTGCACCGACCTGATCCTCGAACCCTACCAGAACAAAGCCAATGCCCTCAACACCAAATTAGACCACAATTTCAACACCTACATACACACCTTCCTCACCACAGAAATCCAACGCTTCCGCACCCTTCCTTCCCCTTAAACTCAAACCTTGTGCCTATTCCCCTTCTACCGTATCATGAGGGGCGAAAATAGTCTATCAGTGCCGCGAAGGCTAAAGGCATTACTGAGGACACACCGACGCAGCAAAGGTTTGCGGGCTGCCGCAGGGCAAAGCATTGAGCGACAGCGCCCCCACTGCCGATGCCGGTCAAGGGTGGCTCTGCCACCCCACCCAAGCGCCCTCCCGCCAGTTTATAGGGCCGCCTTAAATTTGCCCGGAGGCAGACCCGCAAACGGCAGCCTGAGACGCACCCCAAACCAACCACGAACAAAAAACAAACGGACACCAACCCCATGCCCCGCATCCTAATTGCCGAGTGCAAACAAGAAATCTCCTCCTTCAATCCACACATCGGCACCTACGACAACTTCACCATAAACCGTGGCCCCGAACTCACCGCCTACCACCAAGGCAAAGAAACCGAACTCGGCGGCGCACTCGATGTCTTCGCCAAAGAAGGGGATATC
>LWDU01000286.1_pt1 | contig 13399 bp, 22 predicted proteins | sample 727161 | NCBI WGS metagenome assembly LWDU01 (sample SAMN04566230, study PRJNA314399) | hydrothermal vent metagenome | isolation source: deep sea hydrothermal plume seawater | place: Mexico: Gulf of California, Guaymas Basin | collected 2004-07-11 | reverse complement strand
CATTATCCACTACCTATCTCTTTATGACAATGACATCTACATGGTTCTAGACCAGCATATTGAGTAGGACACTGAAAATGTTTCTTATCTTTACATGCAGGGTAAATCATTTCACCATTGATAGTAACCTATCACATGCTTCATACCTATACCTGTAGACTTGATCATTTGTTTTATCAAATAAATTCATATTAATATTTCTATTATCAGTCCATTCCTTTACATGAAGTTCTGTCAACTTATCCATAATATAAAAAAAGGATTGGTAGTATTTTAGTCTTTAGGAGGATAGAGGGATAATGATACCATCATTCTACCTGTTCCCTCTGCTTCTTTCTCGACTACATATACATCCAGACCATCTGAGGCATCTTTCTCAACACACTTAGCTACTGTCTCTTGCCACCATTTACTTTTGGCTTGACCTAATACGGCTTTACCAAATGAATGACGAAGACCTTCAGTAGTTTTAATCTCAGCTACATCTGAACCCACTTGTTCGACGTTCTTTACATGGAATCCCTGGACAACTATTTTTTCTCCAACGACTAATGCTCTTGATTTCTCAAATGAACTATCGATTTCTAATACTTTTGAAACATGCATTATAATAGGTAATTAAACTAGGGTAATAAAAAGGTTACTCTTTACTTAGAGCACATACTGTAAGTATCTTATCTACAAGATTACTACGTATCATGCTAAAAGTATGAGTGTTTTCTTCCATTGCTGGATAGAGAGATTTTGCCATATGATGTGCTGTGACGAATGATTGTAGAACTGTTTCGGCTGCCATCTTAATACCGTCAGGTATTTCAACGTCAGGTAAATCCATTTTCAATGTAGGATCACTTGTATTGAAACTTCCTCCTCCACTACTGAATCCTCCAGATGGTTTACTGAAAGGTTTGTATTCAGATATGGTACCGCCTTGTTCTTTATAACAAGTTTCTTCACTGCATATAGCCTTGGGGTTCTTTTGATATAGTATTGGTACGCCTACTTTCCATTCAGAACCACAAAACTGGCATTGTCCCTTATACTTTGATGTGAGTTTTCCTCCCATAAAGTTGATATAGTATTACCCATTTATAAGTCTATGGTTATCACATTCTTTACAAAGAACATTAATGAAAAAACATATACTGATATTATTGAACGAACAATAATGCTTAACGGTCATGATGGTAATCATAAAAGTAGTTATGAAGCACTTGAAAGATTTAGAAAAGATTGGCAATTAAACATTATACCTGTAACAGACCAAGAAGATTTTAAAGCATTTTATAGTCACCTGGATATTGAAGTCAGTGATGGTATAGCATGGGGTGTAACCGGGAGTAAGGTTATATTCATGTTTGTAAACGACAGCAAGAATCCATTCATATTAAGACAGAATATAATGCCACTTGCACATGAATTACTACATGCCATTTATCAGGATGCTGTAGGAACATCACATATAACTAGAAAATATAATTCACCAGAAGGCAGAGCAGGTAGTAAAGCAGCAGCTGCAACGGTTATCGTACATGACAACTGGTATGGTAGTAAGGAAACAATTAAGTTTTGGATAAGATATGGGTTAATTTGGCTACCTATCACAATACCTTTCATTCCTATAAAAAAAGCAAAAGAGTTATATAATATATAAGGACATCAAGTTACATGGCTAGAAGAAAACTGGGAACATCTAATACTACAATTAGTATATCCTGGGAAGATAAAGATGAGTTTAGAAAATTTGCAAAGTTTGTAAAGAAAACTAGGAATGGAGATATGTATGAAAGTGATGCAATTTTATTTCATAAAATATTAACATCATTTAAAATAGATAATAATAGTACAGGTGAGTCCAATTCGACATATCCTAAGATTCAAGTACATGACCAGCAAGATTAAAATCTCTACTAATCCACGATACAGAAATATCATCTGTAAGTAATCTCACACATTTATCATATAGTGGTATCAGATGTTCAGTTGTCACCCTCCACTTACCATTGATCTGATTTGCCACAAGTAATGAATCGACTTTTATCTGTACCTTCTTCTTACTGTAAACATTATTACTATACTCTATACAGTATATCAATGCAAGATATTCAAGCTCATTGTTTGTTAATTTCCTCTTTAAACTAGCCCTGAATTTAATCACATATTTTTCTTTTTGTTTATCATACATACATATGCGTGAACCCCTGGTTCCACCATCTGAATAAATAATATTCATCTAATCTGTCTTAGGATGTTTATTGGTATAAATCTTTCTACAATTTGGTGAACAATATATTCTCTGTCTTCCTTTATATCGCCAAGGCAGTTGTGTATTACATTCAATACATCTGAATACATCTTGTTTCCTCACGTAAAATGTTTAAATACTTAGTACTTAAGTGTTATCTTTCTTATTACAGAGACCTTTTACACCATATTGTAATCCATATGTTTCTCCTACTTGTTCAGGTACACCTTTTTGTCTTCTTTTTCCTTCTGCTACATCAGAGTATACTGCATTTACTCCGTCAGTTGTAACACCATCATCATCTTTGGTTACAGGTGCTTCTTCTTCTAAACCAAATTGTTCTTTCTTATCTCCTGCTTCTTCCTCATAATCCTCATCAGCATCGAATGGTGTATTGGTTGGAATACCACCATATACTCCCTGTTCTACATCTGATTTATCTTCACCCATTAATGATGTAGCAGCATCGGCTACTGCTAATGCAGCTCCTACACCTTTATCTTGAAAGTTTCCCATTCTATCATGGTCTTCAGTTTCTGCATCTCTTGTAACACCGTCTTCATATGTGAATCCGGTCTTAGTTAAAACATCTTGTAACTCTCTTGGTAATTGATTCCAATCTTTTCCAATAAATCTTGGACTAGGGGCTCTAGCTTTGGTTAATGCTAATGTTCTCTCTGTACCATCCATGTCATCCCAGGTTTTATTTACAATTATGTTCTTTACAAAGAAAGTATCATTGATATGTATATTGTGTATCTTGCCATCCTCTTTGACAATTTCAATATAAGCACCACTCATTTTAGTTACAACACCTTTATCATTTACACCATTAACATAGAAGTTAATAAGGTCACCAATATGTGTATCTTGGATTTTATTCATTTTCGTACGTTTTTCATTAGCAGGTAATCCTATATAAGTTTCATCATCAATCGCATCATAGTTATCTCCTGTACCTTGATTGTGTTGATTACCCAAATCTCCAAATCCAGCACCATCTTTTTCCTTATCTTCATTATCTTCAGGTTTTATTACCTCTTCATTAGGATTTTCACCTGGTTCTGACTCTGAACTACGGTTTGAAGGAGGTGGATGTTCCCATCTTTCTAATTCTTTCTCGCCTACTTCTACTGGATCTTGTTCACTAGATGGTACAAATATGTCTCTACCATTTACAGCTGTCCATTTACCAGATTCACCAGTGACTGGGTGTCTAATACTAGGATGTTTCCAGGGTTTGTTAGTAAAAATAACCATTATATATCATTTTAGGGTATATTATATTTAAAGATTAGCCAAAGAACATCTCTTTAATACCTTTACCTACGTCTAAAACATGCCATCCGTCTCCACCGGCTACAGCCCTACATGCAAGTACAAGACTATCTGGGTAATCATCATGTTCATCTGATTTAATCTTCATTATACCTGTCTCTGTATATTCTCTTCTAAGATATGATAATTGATATACCATTTTATTTACATTCTTTAGTTTAATTCTATGGTTTTCGAATAGTAATCTGAGGTTCTTATACATCTCTGCCTTCTCTTGTAGTGTAAACATAACACCTCTACATGGCATACCTTGTTCCCTAGAGAGATCAAGTAATCCCCCACCAAGACCTGTCTCATCTATGTATACTGTTTGAATATTATATCTATGAACAAAGTCTTTCAATCTACCTGCTACATCCACTACATTTGATTGTGATTCAGCTGCAACTTCTTCTAGGAATACATTATCTTTCTCATCTACTGCCACAATTGTGTATACTGTTTCATCTCTACCAGTCCTGGCTACATCAACACCCATGAAATAATTGAGTCTTCCAATAGGTCTACCGTCCTGTAATGAATCTACTATCAATGAGTTTGGTATTAATGCATCACCAATATCTAGGAATTCACCCTCTACCTCTTGTACATATTCCTCTCTAGTGAGTCTCTTAATCTCTTCAATAAATGTGGGATCTTCTTGTACAAGTGGATTTTGTAATGATTTTACATGGAATTCTTTCCACATACCTTCAGGATTATTAGGTCTAGAATTCTGACACGCTTCATAAAAGTATCCTGCTTTAGAGAATGGAGTACTTGTTAGCCACACTTTTGCTTGTGTAGCCATACCAGATGGTAGGAATGCTCTAAGTATATCTGTTTTAATGAATGAACATTCGTCTGCTATGATAACATGTGGTGAGTAACCTCTCAATGTAACACCAGTTTCACCTGTGGCTCTTGTGATAATTTTACTCATACCTGTGTTATCTAGGAAATTAACCCACATTTCTGTCTGTGTATTTCTTACAATGTAACCCTTTAAGAAATCATTATTAATTAAAAGTGAACGTATTCTATCAAACATAATACTTGCCTGGTTTTGTGTAGGTGCGGCAATTACTATAGTGCATTCTTTGTTAACTGTTTTATGTAATACAGGTGCAAAAAATGCAAAATGTATTGCTTTAACGGCAGTTGACATTGTTTTACCCACCTGTCTTCCACTTCTATATACTATGAAACGTTCTTTACAATTAACATATTCTTTGTTATATGGAAATAATTTATGATCTAAAAATACCTCACTAAACTTTGCGGCATCAGTTGAGCATTCAAGAATGGTTTGCATGAAATTTTGACGTTCTTCTAGAACTTCTTTATCAGGTCTAGCCACTTTGATCAGTCTTCTGTGCCTTTATTTGTCTAAATATATTAGCAATATCTCCACTCTTATCATACTCAGTTGTTTCTGTAATCTCTATCTTACTGTTAAGATCATTGATTGATTTAACTATACCTAATAATGTATTGACTTCTGATTTTGTATTTCTGTCAGGAATATTACCATCCATCTTTGATTGAGTTAATGCCATGAGTACATTTTCAAATGATAGTTTTGCTAACATATCCATCATTGCTTTTAGATCTTCAGGATTACGTGTATCCAATTCTCCTATGAATTTAACAAAGTCTTCTCTAATACCACATGCTGCACCCTTTTCATATTTGGGACACTTGCCATTACCTCCATCATCTATTGAACGGTATACACATTGATCACAAAGTGCAGGTATATTTGCAGTCTTTAAATGCTTAGCACTATTGAACGGTGATACAGTCCTACGTTTATCTTCTTTTACTATGCTCTTATTATCTACATTCTTTATCTGAAATATTTTATCATCGACCATTTATAAACCAATTACTAAATCAAAACATATTATATAAATTTATTGGGAGATAACGTATCTACGTGTTTTCTCCCACTAGGACGATGGTCTAAGAAGGCTACCGTTAAGGGTAATCCTTGACGACCAATTAGTATTAATACAACCTATATATATACTTTAGGATGTAAAATTGTCATCATAGAATCTGTATGATTTTAGTTGTGGCATGTATAATAATGCGAATGTTACTTTAAGTAATGATTTATAGTCACCTGAAATAACATCTTCTACTTTGACATTGATCTTTTCCAAATTGTCCTTATATCTTTCACATGCATGACGTAGCATTGGAATCATATCCCTACCCTTCTCACCAAAAAACATCGAGTAAGTGTCGTTACCATTCCATACTTCTGTCTTTTTTGACATAGCTGCTGATATCCACCCAGATGTATCCAGGCTTTCAAACATACGGTTAGTAACATATTTACCTTTTGCCAGTCCATGGTATTTGTAATTGAATGGGAGTTTTCTAATGTTATCCTCTAGTTCAAGTCTACCTTTAATCTCTCCCAGGCATAAATAGTCTCCTGGTTTTGGTTTAAGTATTGCTAAATGATTTAGAAAATTCTCTTGGAGCACAGGCAAAGTCCAATCAATACCCATATCTCTTTCCTGTTTAAGATATTTCATTGTATCTGTCATATTATAGAACACATCAAACTGAGTAGCATAATTATAATACTCTCTTTTATCTTTTAGGAATTTGTGATATTTATCAGGATCTCCCTTGGTTCCTGCCACCATAAATACACTATCAAATTTATCATAAAACTTTACAATGTTTGCATACGAATATCTGTGAGATAACATAACATTCTTAACCCCACATTCATGTAATGCTTCTAATGTGGCTTTGTTGTTTGCATTAAAGTATATTTTCAAGTTTCATCTCTCGAAACACCTGTCTTGATTTATTATTTCTTGGTGAAATTTTTAATTTTACTCCACAACATGGACACCATACACCTTCATATTTTATGAAAACTAAACATTTACTACATCTTTTGTATCCTTTCTCAGATGCATGTACAACAGTTTTTCTAGTTGTATATTTTGAATAACATTGTCCTTTACAAACTAACATATATTATACATAATAACATACAATATAAACCTATTTCATTTTCATCTTTTTACTTGCATATGTAGGGAATGCATCTGGAATCCAGGCGTGTATGAATAGTGCAATACTCATACTCATTGCTCTCCACCAATGTGTTTTATATCCCATACATGCATTCTTTAAATGTCTAAACATTTTTTCTTACCTTCACGTATAATTCCATTAGTTTTGCCTTTTGTCTGCATCTGATACATTCTTCACTTACTAGCATTCTTCTCATTTACAATCCTCACAACTTTTATCTATACACACAGGATTGTGGTTGCCGTCTCTAGTAGGATGTTTGGAGTGTCTTCTTCTTACTGTTCTAGTCATATTTTAATTCTCCTGAACCTTTAACCGCATAATGCATAAAACATGTATCAATATAATATTCATCACATATTTTACAATGATAACGTGGCATACTTTTTCCAATTAGTTTTTTATCAGAGTGCATATATTATATACACATACATCTGTTATAAATGTTTACCTTATTCTATATGTGTCCTGTTGTCCTGGAAGCACATTGTGGCATAAGGACACATTCCATCACATAGGAAGCATCTGGTTCTTTCTGGCAATGTTTTCAACATCAATGAGTTTTTAATAATCATTGCCTTCTCCTTCATGTCTTGTAAAGTCTCTTCTATTGGTGCAAGTTTGAATGATATAGGTCTAGGAATATCTCTCTTTTCCTTTTCAATCTTATTTGAAATATAAATAACACAACCAAAGTCAGCAGTGATACCATAACATTTCTCTAGTAATACTCTATACCTATTGATTTGATCCTTATGTGAATCAGATGCTTTTGATGAGGCTTTAGAGAAATAATCTATAGCACCTGTAGTCTTTTTATCACATATTATCCATTTATCCCCGACCTTTACGACATCATCTATACTACCGTAGATAATATCAAGATGTCTCTCGTCACCATCTGGGATCTTTTTGGCTTGTTTATATGTTAATGGTTCATCTTTTACCCAGTCATATGCAAGGAACATCTCATGATATTTTTCTTCTGCTATATCTGTATGTGAGTGTACTATTTGCCCAAAGTACAAGGACTTCATATCCTCAGTTGTCATTCCTGTATCTGGTATAAATTTTTTATAGATTACATTTCTCATACATGGTTTAATGATGTCTGATACGTGTATTTTACCCAGCCTCTCTGTATCCATAGCCTCGGCTTGAGCACGTCTTAATTCAAAATAAACATGATTGTTGATATCTTCAAGTTTTAACATGTTTTTTTATAAACACAGTATAATATAAACCTAGTGTATTGTCACGTTAGAAGACATTGAAATTCTATCTTCATTTGTAAATGTGGGTTCTGTCCAATGCAGCCACCAACCAGGAGTTAATATCATTGTTCCTTCTTCAGGTTTTATTATGTGAATAGAACCGCCACCACTATATCCAGTATTACTACCATACATTGGATCTGGATTCATGACTGATAAAGAAGTATTTTTTGAAACACTTACATATACATTAAATATTAATGGTGTACCAGTATGGAAATGTGGTTCATGCCATGAATTATCACGTCTTATATTTACCCATCCTTTGAAACTATATTCATCTGAAGTTTTAACACTATCATAAATATTCATATATTCTTTAACCATATCAATTTGTATTTTATTAAGTTCTTTTATTGCAGGAAAATCCCAGTCATAGAAATCATATGTATTCCATTCATCTACTGTTTTATTTTTATCTAGACAGATTTTCTTCAAATCCTCATTTAGTTTTTTTGGAATTTTTGTTTTCAAATAACCATTAACAAACATATCCACTTTATTATATTTCATTTTTTCCAGAATTTTATTTTAGATGTTGCTTTAGAAAATGGACATTCAGTATCTACAATATGTTTAGGTCTCATATCTTTATTACGTTTGAGTAACCATCGTGTATTACGTTTTATAAAATCTCTTGATTTAACACATCTAGTATATGATTCTTTTATCTTACCATCAAATTTTAATCTTTTCATAGTAAATGATTCATTGAGATTTTCTGAATTAAATTTTAGATATAATATAGGTGTATCTTTTTTAATAATTATAGGTTTAGATGTATCTAACCATTCAAATGAAAAATTTATATCCCTATGCCAATCATATGTATTTAAAGTTCCAGATACAATTCGTATATACTGCCACATGGGGTTTTTATCAAGTTCAAAAATTGGAGGCATTACGGTTAATAAACATTGTTTGTCAGTAGATAAAAATTGTAATAATGCTATTTGTATTATAGGATTTTTTGTATATGCGTTAGTATCGTTTGTTATAATAGATATCATTGCATTGACATCAACATCTGTAAAATCTTCATCAATAAGTACTTTTTGTGATTTTTCATCATATGTTATTTTTAAATCGAATGGTAGTTTTACAGAAAATATATTTTTCCATAAATCATTAACACCTAAACAATGTTGTAAAATAGTATTATCATATTCTTCAGCAACTCGTTCAGATACTTTACTAGGTTTTTCAAATAATAAATCAAAACCGTCTTCAATAGTAGTCCAACCTATATTCATATTATGTATAAATAATTATTATATATAAATCTAACTAATAACTTTCTTCTATAACAAAATTGAATGTCTTGGTCTGTTCTGACATAGCACCATTAGAGTCTTTTAATTCTACCTCACCCTCCCAGATTCCAGAATTTGCCAAGGCTGTGTTTGCTGTAGTTAATACATATGATACCAATCCACTTGCCCTAGTTGTAAATACTATTGCACCATTAATAACCAATGTACCATCTGGTTTCCAAACCTTCCATACACCTGTTGCATATGTGACTGTGTTAGATAGATCTTTATTTGCTCCTGCGGCATCTGATATTGTTAGTTGTAGTGTGGCAGTTGAACCTACTTTTACTCTAAATTCGGTTGCTCTACCAGTCATATTCATACTCATATCTTATATCCTTTTTCCTCTGTTAAATACTTTCGCTATCTTAGAACGACTGAATATACCTATACCTTTAGATCTTCCAAAAATTCCCACACTCTTGGTCTTTGTTACTAAGCCTGACAAAACTTCTTTTGTAAGGGATTCTATTATTGACTCTGTTTCATTAATGAAACGTGACATGTTTTGGAGTCTGCTAAATGATTCTGATATTCTTAATGTTTCATTAATCGATCTAATGATAGTTAATATTCTCTGACCGTCAAATTCTAACAAATTAAGTGATTCTGACACAATTTTTCTGACCTCTGAGAATCTAGTTAATAATTCATTCAATGATATAGTCTCAGATATATGTATGTATCTGTCTCTATATGACAATTTATCTTCAATAGTTTGTATTGACTCGTTCACATATCTTCGCAATTGTGCTACTCTTCCATCAAATTCAGATATACTCTCAGATTCATTAAATATTCTGAACATATTTCTATATTTGTTAAGTGATTCTGACAATGACATTGACTCGTTCATATACCTTGACATGTTTTGAAGTCTGTTTTTGACTTCTGAAATTGACATTGACTCGTTTACATACCTTGACATGTCCATCAATCTTGTAAATACTTCAGAATTCTCTAACGATTCATTTATTGTTTTAACCATAATTCTGTATTTGTTAAGTGATTCTGACAATGACAATGAGTCATTAGAGTATCTTAGAATACCCTTCAAGTAAGGACTGGTTTCTGATGATTGAACAGTATCAGTAATATGTCTGATTATTCCCAATAATCTACTGATATTTTCTGATATTCTTAGAGTTTCATCTATGACTCTGAACATGGTTCTGGCATTTCCATCAAACTCTATTAATGATATTGAATCGTTAGAGAATCTATACCTGTTTCTAAAGTTGTTAATTGTGTCAGTTATATTAATTGACTCATTAACATATTCATGTCTACCTCTAATCATATTTAATAGTTCTGATGTTGACAATGATTCGCTAACATACCTTGACATGTTTTGAAGTCTTGTTACTAATTCATTTATACTGACTGACTCGTTTACATATATTCTCATATTCATAAGACGTGTAACCAATTCAGAAGTGTTCATGTTTTCATTTAAGACTCTGAACATGGTTCTTGGATTAACCAATGATTCAGATAAACTCATATTACTATTAATCATAAACCGTATAACTTTTCTATGTAATGTATCCTCGGTAATTCTAATCGACTCGTTTACATATCGGAATAACTGTTCTAACCTACCATCAAATTCAGATATATGCTCAGACTCGTTAAGAGTTCTAAACATTGTTCTGTATTTATTGAATGATTCAGACAATGACAATGATTCGCTAACATACCTTGACATGTTTTGGAGTCTGTTTTTGACTTCTGACATACTGATTGATTCAGAAATAAATAACACTATTGTAGAGAACCTTGATAATAACTCTGATATTGAAACACTCTCATTGATGTATCTCACAATGTTTAATCTTAATGCAAATCCAGAATCAGATATTCTCAATGTCTCATTAAGAGTTCTATACATAACTCGTGCAATATTTTTAGCTTCAGATAATGAAACTGATTCACTTAGAACTCTGAACATGGTTCTATATTTATTGACATTTTCAGATAATGATAAATCATCGGAAATATATCTAGACATATCCATTAATCGAGGGGTTGATTCTGCTGTTTGTATTGTGTTTGACAACATTCTTATTATTCCTAACAACCTAGAAATTCCCTCTGATATTCTTAGAGTTTCATCTATTATTCTAAACATGGTTCTTACTGTACCATCAAATTCTATCAATGATTCTGATTCATTTATGAACCTTAATTTATCTTGATATCTTGCAAGTGTTTCTGACATTTGATTTACTTCACTGATATACCTGTTCAAGTTTTCTAATCTAGATGTTGATTCTGACATGTTTACGTTCTCATTTAAATGTCTAAACATTGATAACAGTCTGGTTATTAATTCATTAACACCCTCCGTCTCGTTCACATACCTTGACATATCCATTAATCTTGGTGTTGATTCATCTAACTCTTCACTTTCATTCACATATCTAGACATGTTTTGGAGTCTGTTAAATGATTCTGATAATGAAACTGATTCATTAATATTCCTTGACATATCCATCAATCTGTTTTCAGCATCGTTTATTTGTAATGTCTCATTTATGTATCTGGACATTTCCATAAGTCTATTCTTATCTTCTGATAATGATTCTGTTTCAGTTAATAATCTGGTCATCTCCATTAACCTTGGATTATTTTCACTTAACTGCATTGTAGAATTAATATATCTAAGCATTTCCATAAGTCTGTTTATACCTTCTGTTGTTCTAACAGTTTCATTTAATACCCTAATTATTAATGCACCTGCAAAGAATACTGTGAAACTAAATACATTACCTTGGAATTGTGGTTTCCATCTATATTCCCAACTAAATACATTATTTTGGAATGAATTCTTTTGAAATACTCTTGTTACTATTCGTTCAAAATTTGTTTCGAATGTATAATCTGAGAATATGTTTGACTGATATACTTGATGAGTTGTGGTATCAAAGTTATTTTCATATACATCAGTATCAAAAACGTTTGTCTGAAATATGTTAATTATTGGCAATTATAATCATGCTTCAGAACCGTATTTGGCTGCTCCACCACCTAAAGCATTCCAAGTAGAAGAACCATCAAACAAAAATTCTGATTGTGTATCAGTTTGAATAAATCTAGAATTTGCAGGTACGTTAGTTGGTTTTGTATCTGAGGATAATCCAATGATTACATTACCAGCCATATATACAAGTGTCATGCTATTTGAACCTCCACAAAGGCACCTGCTTTTTTGATTTTAATAAAGATACCATCATTGTTTGCATCAATTTGTTTAACATATACTCTACCTAATCCTGTTCCTGGATCAGATGGTGCAGACATTTTAGTTATATCTAGATATGATGCACCTAATGCTGGGTTTGTTAAAGTTAATCCTGCTAAAGTTGTTACTGTTGCACCAGATCCAATACTCGTACTACCTATTGTTGGTGCTGAATATCCTGCTGGGACACTTGCCCATGTCAATCCACCAGTATTACCTGATTGAGCTGATAAGAATAATCCATTTGTTGGTGCATTTGAAACTTGTAATTTTGATTCATTAATGGCTTCTGCTGCTATATATGATTGTGCTATTGGAGTTGCATTCCATGTTCCTGTTGAAACAGTACCGGTTGTAATCAATGATGTGTTTCCGGCAGTTGGTGATTTTGCATCTATTTGAGTTTGTGCGTTAGATGATAAAGTATTGATATATTGTAATTCTGCATTTGTTACAGTTCCATCTGCTAATTTTACTGCATCTAAACCTGTTGCTACATGAATATTGTCAATAGAACCATCTGTATAATGTTCTGAATCTACAGCATTATCTTCTAGTTTAGTGCCGTCTATTATATCTGCTTCTAAGTTTGCTCTTAATATTGTTCCTGCTACTATGTTATTGTTAACTGTAATCCAATGTGCAAGTGTTGTTGGACTATCTTGTTTTGAAATTATACTATCTCCTGCTTGTAATACTTCTGTAAAGAAAGTACCTGCTACTGAAACTACATAATGATCTCCTGCTAATATTCCTGCTATAGGAGTTCCATCATCTAATGATGGACTATCTGTACTTGCGTTATAATCTCCTTTAAGTTCAATGTTTGATGCTACTTGTGATGCTACATATGCTACTACTGATTGTTGTGTTGGTACTTTTGTAGCTGAATCACTCCCCATTGCATCCTCATCTATTACAATTCCTAAACCAGCTGTAG
>LWDU01034384.1_pt1 | contig 13403 bp, 15 predicted proteins | sample 727161 | NCBI WGS metagenome assembly LWDU01 (sample SAMN04566230, study PRJNA314399) | hydrothermal vent metagenome | isolation source: deep sea hydrothermal plume seawater | place: Mexico: Gulf of California, Guaymas Basin | collected 2004-07-11 | reverse complement strand
AACCCTTCAATAAAACAAAAGGACGTAAAAAGTACTCTTGGGCTCAAGAGTTTTTGGATATTTTTACACAATATAACATGCTTCGCTATTCTTCGCAGTAAATGGAAGGACATTAGGCTTATGGTAAAAATAATTAATTAAAATAATAAAAAATATATGGTTATTAATAAAACTATAACTATAAAAAACATATATCCATAGGTAGATTTATTTTTTTAAAAATTTTTTTCTTTTTTTTTTAATCCATTTTAATAAACTAAGTATAAAAGTTATAAAAATCAAAATGGCTATAGATACAACATGTATTTAAATTAGGAGAAATTAAATGTTAAAATTACATCACGCACCTAATTCTAGGGCAGGAAGAATATTATGGTTATTAGAAGAATTAAAATTGCCTTATGAAATTAATAGCATGAAATTTCATCCTTCCGATTTAAAATCAGATACACATAGACAAAGACATCCATTAGGTAGAATCCCTGTACTTGAAGATGGAGAAGTATGTATATATGAGTCAGGTGCTATAGTTGAATATATACTGGCAAGATATGCTTCTGGAAAATTAAAACCCGAAGTTAGTAGTAAATTATTTCCTTTATTTTTACAGTGGTTCCACTATTGCGAAGGTATGGTGATGCCACCAATGAATACTATTGTTGTACAAACAATTATATTGCCAGAAGAACGTCGAAATCCTGAAATACTTGGTCAAGCTCAAAGATTATTAGCTAAAGTGCTTATACCTGTTAATGAAAGCTTAGAAGGAAAAGAATACTTAATTGGAGATTTTACTGCCGCAGATATAATGCTTGGTCATTCATTATATATGTCAAAAAAGTTGAAATGTGTTAATGATGAATTACTTAATATTTTGAATTACCTTTCTAGAATTGAAGATCGCCCATGTTTTCAAAAAGCAGTTAATTATAACGTGTAAGGTAGCTATATGATTAAAGAACTTAAAATATATGCTCACAACTTAAATGAAGTATATTCTTTAGAACAAGAAATGGGCCAGTATCAATATTTAATTGATATAGGTAATAAAGCTCCTACATTTAGTTCAGAAGAGCAATCTGAAATAAATAAAATGTATGGATGTCAGGCTCAAGTATGGATAATTGTAAAAAAAGACAATGATCGTTTTTACTTTAGAGGTGATAGTGATGCTGCTATTGTTAAAGGTTTAGTAGAAATAATAACCAAGGCTATGAGTGGACATACTCAAGCAGAAATAAAAGATATAAAACATAGTATAGTAGATCAACTTGGGCTTGGGCCTGGTTTAACCGTTAGAAGACAAGTAGGAATGATGGCAATGATAGATCATATTAAAAAAGTTACTGGTGCTAAATAAAGGTTAAAGAAAACAATGAATTTTCAATCTGATAATCAATCTTCTGTCTTTCCTGAAGTAATAGATTATTTAAAAATTGTAAATAATGACCCTTCTCCTGCGTATGGTGCAGATGAAGTTACTAAATTAGCTACAAATATGTTAAAAGATCTATTTGAAACTAATTTAAAGGTATTATTTGTTTCTTCAGGTACTGCTGCAAATTCTATAGCTTTATCTGCTTTATGTCCTCCCTATGGAGGAATATTATGCTCAACTAATGCTCATATTAGTGGTGATGAATGCGGAGCTCCAGAGTTTTTTACAGGAGGAGCTAAATTAGTTCCAATTTTCACAAACAATGCTTTAATTACAGAAAAAAAAATTCTTAATACACTTAATAATTATGGATTACATGGGATACATGAAATTTTACCCTCTGTAATTAGCCTAACTCAAGCCACGGAATTAGGAACTTTATATTCTCCAGAAGATATTAAGAAAATCACATATTCTGCTAAAAAACATAATTTAAAAACCCATATGGATGGTGCACGATTTGCTAATGCTTGTGCTGCCTTAAATTGTAAACCCTCAGAATTAACATGGAAGAGTGGCATAGATATTTTAAGCTTAGGGACAACTAAGAATGGAACCATAGCATGCGAAGCTATACTTTTATTCAATCAAGAAATAATAGATGATTTAGAAAGAAGGCAGAAAAGAGCAGGGCATTTATGGTCAAAAAATAGGTACATGTCTGCTCAAATTATTAAATGGATAGAAGAAGATAGATGGATAAAAGCCGCAATAAAAGCTAATTCCCACGCAGAAACCTTAAAATATTTATTAAAAAATATTAAAAATGCAACAATAGAATATCCAGTAGATGTTAATATGGTTTTTGCAGTAATTCCAAAAAATATACAAAGCTTATTAAAAGATAAAAATGTTAAATTTAACCCATGGTATGGGTCAGAAAATTTAACACGGTTTGTAACATCATGGGATACAAAGAATTCTGAACTAAAAGAATTAGAATCTATAATAAATAAAATTTAATATGAAAATGCTTAAAAAAATATTTTATTATACAATTATTTTGTCTTTATTTTCATTTTCTGCATATTCAATAAATTTAAAATTTACAAAAATAGTAAATTTAGATTATCCATGGAGTTTAACTTTTATTAATGATAATGAGTTATTAATCTCTGAAAAAAATGGAAAAATTAAATTAATAAACTTAAGTACTAAAAAAATAAAAGAAATTGAACATAACCTTATTTATTCCTCTTATGGTCAAATGATACTATTTGGATTTCTTATTCCGAAGATAGAGATTCCTCAAAAACTAGCACATCTATTGCTAAAGCAACTTATAATACAAAAAAAATAAATTTTAAAAATATATTTCAAGCAAACCCTCCAATTAAATCTGGTTATCATTTTGGATCAAGATTAGCAATTCAAGGTAATTATTTATATGCATCTGTTGGAGAAAGAGGTAAGGGCATGATTGCACAGGATGGTTCTCAGCATCCTGGAAGTATAATTAGAATTCATACAGATGGAAGTATTCCAAAAGATAATCCAAAGTTTAATGGAATGAATAATTGGTTACCTGAAATTTATCAAATAGGGGTCAGAAACCCTCAAGGCTTAACATTATCTTCTTTTGACAACAAAATTTATATCAGTAATCATGGCGCTAGAGGTGGAGATTGGTTTGGAGAAGTTATAAAAGGAGAAAACTATGGATGGCAGATTTTAGGGTGGGGTGGTACAAATTATTCTGGAACAAATATTGGACCTAAATGGAAAGCAGGCTTTACTAAGGCCATCTATTATTGGGTTCCCTCAATAGCAACAAGCGCAATTACCATTTATAATGGGGAAGAGTTCAAAGAATGGAATGGGCACGCATTAATAGCATCACTAAAAGATCAATCTTTGAGAAAATTAATATTTTTAGATGTGCCAAATATTAAAGAAGATGTTATTTTTAAAGATAAAATTGGAAGAATAAGAGATATTCAAGTGCATCCAAATAATGGAAAAATATTTTTTTTAAGTGAAAATAAATTATGGAAGATGGAAAAAGCTAAATAAAAATAGTAATTTAACTAGATCTATTTTTTAGAATAAAATATCCAATGATCCTATTTAAGGTTGTAGAATAATCCTTCCATTAACTTTTCCATTTCTAAGATCATCCATTGCTTCATTAGCAGTATTTAATTTTTGCGTTTTAACATTAATTAATTTTACTGAACCACTTTTAATAATATCAATTAATTCCTTAAGCTCACTTAATTCACCTATATATGATCCTTTTAAATTTAAAGATCTCATTGGTATTAATGGAATTGATAAGGATACTGATCCTCCATAAAGTCCTACAACGACAACTGTTCCTCCTTTATTAATTATATTTACTGCAAAATCAGTTGTTTTTTCTGTACCAACAAAATCTATAGCTCCTACAATTTTACCATTACATAATTCTTTAATATCTTTCAATTGATCCAGAGAAAAAGCAGCAACAGCACCAATTTTTTTAGCTTCATTTCTCTTATTTTCATCTATATCTATAGCTATTATTTTTGCTTTATGCACAGCTGATGCTAATAAAATACCATTCATTCCTACACCACCAGCTCCAACAACAAGAATAAATTCATTATTATTAGTATTTGGAATTTTTTTTAATGCACTGTACGCGGTTAAACCAGAGCAGGCATATGGTGCAGCTTGAGCTGGGTCTAAATCACCATAAGACACCAAATACCTAGCATTAGGTATTATTATATGATCAGAATATCCTCCATTTAATCTTGCTCCTAAATATTTTGGATTTTCACATAAAGTTTCTTTTTCATTATGACAAGCATCACAAAACTGACAACCAATCCATGGAAAAACTATTCCTTTATCACCAATATTAATCTTTGCTTTTTCTCCCTTAGAGATTACTTCTCCTGTAATTTCATGACCGGGAGTGAAAGGTAATTTTGTGCCTCTATCTGCCAGTGTAATTTTTTTTCCATTGCCTAAATCATAAAAGCCATCAGCAAGGTGTAAATCACTATGACAAACTCCACATGCTGATATTTTAATTAATAATTCTTCTCCTTCAGGAATTGGATTTACATACTCTCTCATCTCTAGTGGTTTACCAAATTCTACTACTTGAAAAGATTTCATTTAATTTCTCCAATTAAAAAATTACTGAAGTAAACTTTAACAAAGAACATAATAACCAGCAAATAATTATAATAACAATAAAATTAATATGACATAAATATATTTTAACTTTATGGCGGAGAGAGTGGGATTCGAACCCACGGTACGCTTACACGTACGCTGGTTTTCAAGACCAGTGCTTTCGACCACTCAGCCATCTCTCCAGATGTTTTTATATAACTAAACCTATCCTTTATATTATAAAAGAAAAAAATTATAAATTTTATATTTTTTTAAATATATTTAAAAATATAAATGTTATAAATAAATATGTTTCTATTTAGATATATTATATTTACTCTTTTTATTTCTACTTTTACTGTTAATTATTCTTATTCTAATAATACTGAATACGATAATTGGCTCTTATCTCTAAAGGCAGATGCTTTAAAAAGGGGTATATCTATAGATACTTTTGATAGAGCTATGAGAGAAGTAGTTATTATTCCTAAAGTAAAAAAATTAGATAAAAAACAACCAGAAAGTCAAATTACATTTAATCATTATTATAAAAGAACCGTTAATAATAATAGAGTCATTTTAGGTAAAAAAAAATATGAATTATATAAAGATGATTTACTAGAAATAGCGGCAGTTTATAATGTACAGCCAAGGTTTATTTTAGCTATTTGGGGAATAGAAACTAATTATGGGACTTATACTGGCTCCTTTTCAGTAATATCTTCCTTAACCACACTAGCCTTTCAAGGAAGAAGATCTAAATTTTTTAGAAAACAATTATTAGATGCTATAGAAATTGTAGATAAAAAATATATTGAATTGGAAAATATGAAAGGGTCATGGGCAGGAGCTATGGGACAAAGTCAATTTATGCCTTCTTCATACTTAACTTATGCTCAAGATTTTGATAAAGATGGTAAAAAAGATATATGGTCTAATCACTTAGATGTGTTTGCCTCTATAGCAAATTATTTAAAAGCACATGGCTGGGATTATTCAAGAACTTGGGGGAGAGAAGTACTAGTTCCAAAAACATTATATAAATCATTTAAAAATAATAAAAATAGCCTTAAATCACTTAAATATTGGTCTGATAATAATATAGTAAATATTAATGGCAAAAAACTTCCTTATCTAAATTATAAAGCAAATCTTTTATTTCCTGATGGCCCAGACGGTAAAGCGTTTCTTGTGTATCATAATTTTTTTAAAATAAAAAAATATAATGCATCTAATTATTATGCATTATCAGTTGGACTTCTCTCTGATAGGATCAAATATTGAAACATTTTATTTTAATTATAGCATTATTCTTAATGTCTGCATGTGCTGAATTAAATTTAGCTAACCATCTTACAAAAAAGGTAATCAATGCAAATAAAAACACAGATGAGAATAAGAAAAAATATTATAATGATGGAAAAATTAAACCCTACTATAAAGTTGGTAATCCTTATCATATAAATGGTATAAAATATATTCCTTTAGAAGACCCAAATTATTATCAGGAAGGCATAGCATCTTGGTATGGACCAAAATTTGATGGTAAACTTACGGCAAATGGCGAAATTTTTAATCAATATGATGTAACAGCAGCCCACAAAACATTACCATTACCTAGTCTAGTAAAAGTAACAAATCTAGAAAATAATAGAAGTATAGTAATAAGAATTAATGATAGAGGACCATTTGTAGGAGATAGAATAATTGACTTATCCTATAAGTCAGCACAGTTATTAGATATAATTGAAAAAGGTACTGGAAAAGTTAGTGTAGAAATAATTGATTATGGAGCTCATTTACTAAATAACAGTAACAATGCCAATATTGTAAATAATAAAGCATATAATAATCAAAGAATATTTTTGCAAGTTGGAGTTTTTAAAGAAGCTAACAATGCGGATAGATTATCAGAAAAACTACGAAAAATAGATTATATTAATCATAAGGTATTTATTAAAACTTCTAATGTAAGTGAGAGTGTTTTATATATAGTTAAAATAGGTCCCATAGTAAATAATGAAAAAGCAATGTACGTGCATAGAAAACTTAAAGATGATGAGATTAATACTAAATTAATTATAGAATAGTTTATACTAAATTTTAAGTAGGAGATTAATATGTTTAAAAAATCAATGATGTGCTCTTTAAAAGTATTGTTAAGTATTTTATTTTTATTTAACTTAAATAATGCTTTCTCACAAACAATAATTAATACTTCAGCAAAATATGCAATTCTGATGGACTATGATTCAGGTAGAATATTACTTAACAAAAACTCTAAAGTAGCAATGGCTCCAGCATCTATGAGCAAACTAATGACAATATACATGGTATTTGAAGCTATTAAACTAGACAGAATTAGCCTTGATACAGAATTATTAGTTAGTGAGAATGCATGGAGAAAAAAAGATAAAAAGAATGGTAAAGAATTATCACCAAGTGGCTCAAGTATGTTTCTTGAACCTTTAACTAAAGTCACCGTTGAAGAACTATTAAGAGGTATAATAGTTCAATCTGGTAATGATGCCTGTATTGTTATTGCAGAAGCATTAAATGGCTCCGAAGAAGCTTTTGCAGAAAAAATGAATGAAAAATCAATTGAATTAGGACTAAAAGATAGCCATTTTACCAACTCTACTGGTTGGCCTGATAAAAACCATCTTATGTCTTCATTAGATTTAGCCAAACTAGCAAATAAACTTTACAAGGAATTCCCTGAATATATGCATTATTTTTCAGAAAAAAAATTCACTTATAATGGTATTGCTCAATCAAATAGAAACCCTGTATTATATCAAGACATAGGAGCAGATGGTCTCAAGACTGGCTATACCAAGATAAGTGGCCACGGATTAGTAGCGTCCGCTGTTCAGGAGAATGGAAAAAGATTAATCTTAGTCTTAAATGGGGTAGAAGGGAAAAAATTAAGAGCTACAGAGGCAGAAAGAATATTAAGTTGGGGCTTTAGAGAGTTTCAAAATATAGTATTATTTGAAAAAAATGAAATTGTAGATGTTGCTAATATTTGGTTAGGCAATAGACCAACAGTTCCTCTTATAGTAAAAGAAAAAATTGTTCTAACGTTATCTAAAGCAAATAAAAAAAATGATCTAAAAGCTATAGTAAAATATATATCACCATTAATGCCTCCATTAAATAAAGATACATCTGTTGCCAAGTTACTAATTAAAACTAATAACGGAGAACTAGTATCCGAACATAAACTTTATTTAGAATATGAAATTAATAAAGCAGGCCCAATGGGTAGATTATTTGGATCTCTTTCTTATCTAATTTGGGGAAACCCAATTCAATGATAGATAAAGATATACTATCTAAAGGATTATTTATTACTTTTGAAGGAGGAGAAGGAACGGGAAAAAGCACTCAGGCTAAAATACTATATGACTATTTTATTTCTAATAATGTTAATACAATTTTAACTAGAGAGCCTGGAGGATGTGATGAGGCGGAAGAAATAAGAAATTTACTTGTAAAGGGTTCAATAGATAAATGGGATGGGCTAACCGAAGCTCTAATGCATAATGCAGCAAGAAGAGAACATGTAATGAGAGTAATAAAACCCGCGTTATTAAAAAATAAAATTGTTATTTGTGACCGCTTTACAGATTCCACAATAGCTTACCAAGGAATTGGTCAAGGAGTAAATAAGAAATTTTTAACTTATATAATTAAAGAAGTAACAGAAAATATTATCCCTAACATAACTTTTATATTTGATATGGATATTAAAAATTCATTAATAAGAGCTAATAAAAGGGATAATAATAATAGGTATGAAAAATTTGATATAAATTTTCACAAAAAAGTAAGGAATTATTTTTTAAGCTTAGAAAAAATAGATAAAAGATACATTATTATTAATGCTTCCAATAGTATAGAAAGTATCAGTAAAATAATTTTAGCTTCAGTAAATAAAATAATTATTTAGTAAGAAAAATGAACTATGTCATTCCATATACATCCTAAACATACAAAAAGTTTCATTGGACATGTAAAAGAAAAAACTGTTTTTGAAAATGCTTTTTTTAATAATTGTTTGCATCATTCATGGCTACTTGAAGGACCTGCAGGAATTGGAAAAGCTACATTTGCGTATTGTGCTGCAAGATCAATTCTTTCATTAAATAAAGCTCAAGATAATGAAATATCACTATTCTCTGACATTGAATCACAACCTAATAATGTATTAAATTTCAATTTTGAAGAGAAAAATTTAATACATAATAGAGTTTCTGAAAATACTCATGTTGATTTAAAAATTATAGAAAGAGTTAATATTGATAAATCTCTATATTCACAAGAGATAATTCCTGTAAGCAACGTCCGTGAAATTGAAAATTTTTTTTCAAAAACTTCAGGTGAAAATGGTTGGAGGATAGCAATAATAGATAGTTTAGATAATCTAAACAAGCATGGTTCAAATTCATTACTAAAAATATTAGAAGAACCTCCAATAAAATGTTTGATATTTTTAATTTCTAGCAATAAATCTAATGTTTTAGATACTATTAGATCTAGATGCAGAATCCTTAGATTTTCAGCATTAAATGATGATGACACAAAATTAATAATCAAAAATAATAGTATAAATGAAAATGAAGAAAACTTATATAAGTTAAATATAATTTCTAATGGAAGTCCTGGTAAAGCGTTAATGTTGCTTAATAATAATGGCTTGGAAATATATGATTATTTAACTGATATTTTTCTGCATATTCCAAATATAGACTTAAATATTATAGATAAATTAATGAGTTACAGCACTAATAGTAAAAATATATATGGAATAAAAATTCTAAACTTATTAATAACAATATTTTTAAATAGGACTTTTAGAAGATCATTAAATTTAATTAAATTAGATTTATCTATTAATGAAAAAAGTTCTCAAGAATATTTTATAAATAATTTTAATATTTCAGATATACCTTCCTTATGGGAAAACATTTTTACACAAATTAATAAAACTTATGAACTTAATTTAGATAAAAGACAGGCTATTATTAATATGGTTGAAAATATTAAAAAGTTCAAAATAAACAAAAATGTATTGGATTAAGCGTAATGGATAAAAAAGATAAAAATTTTTATATTACGACTCCAATATATTATGTAAATGATGTTCCTCATATAGGTCATGCCTATACTACAATTATTTGTGACACCATTGCAAACTTCAATAAATGGTTAGGTAAAGACGTAAACTTCTTAACAGGGACAGATGAACATGGACAAAAAGTAGAAAAATCTGCTTTAGCTGCAGGTATTAATCCGCAAGAATTTACAGATAAAGTATCTAGAAGTTTTCTAGACTTAACAAAAAAATTAGAAGTTAATAATAATGATTTTATCAGAACAACTGAATTAAGACATAAAAATGCCGTTGAGAATTTATGGAAAAAACTAGAAGAGACAGGTGATATTTATATAGACAAATATTCTGGCTGGTATTCTATTAGAGATGAAGCTTTTTATTCTAGTGATGAAATTACAGAAAAGTCTAATGGAAAAAATATTGCACCAAATGGATCTGAAGTAGAATGGCTGGAAGAACCTTCCTATTTTTTTAAACTTTCATCATGGCAAGATAAATTACTAAAATTTTATAAAGCTAACCCCGACTTCGTATCACCTAAAACTAGATATAATGAGGTCTTAAGTTTTGTAAATAAAGGTTTGGAGGATTTATCTATATCAAGAACTACCTTTAAATGGGGTATACCTGTTCCTTCAAATGAAAAACATATTATCTATGTTTGGCTTGATGCATTAACTAATTACTTATCTGGTGTAGATTATCCGAATACAGATTCTAATAATTGGAAAAAATATTGGCCTGCTAATATACACGTTGTAGGGAAAGATATACTTCGTTTTCATGCAATATATTGGCCAGCTTTTCTAATGGCAGCTAATATTGAGCTTCCTAAAAAAATATATGCACATGGATGGTGGACTGTAAACGGTGAGAAAATGTCTAAATCTACAGGTAATGTTATAAACCCAAACCATATAATTAATAATTATGGATTAGATCAATTTAAATATTTTTTACTAAGAGAAGTAAGATTTGGACAAGATGGAGATTTTTCTGAGGATGCATTAATTAAGAGAGTTAATGCAGATTTAGCAAACGACTATGGAAATCTTGCACAAAGAGTTTTATCTTTTATACATAAAAACAATGGGGGCATATCACCTAAATATACAAAATTTACAAAGAAAGATGAAGTACTTCTAAATGAAATGAATTCTATTATGGGCAACATTATAACTTATATGGGTAATTATCAGGTAACAAACGCCTTAGAGGAATTGTGGGTAATAATTAGAAAATCAAATACTTATATAGATGAGCAAGCTCCTTGGGCTCTTAAGAAAACGGATTTGATGCGAATGAAAACAGTTTTATTTGTTTTATGTACTATAATTAGGAAAGTCAGTTTAATTGCTCTTAATTTTGTACCTATTGGGGCAAATAAAATTCTTGATCAATTATCAATTTCTAAAGATAAAAGAAAATATAAAAATTTTAATGATGAATTAACGCCCGAAATACATTATCCTAAGCCTGAAGGAGTTTTTCCAAGGCTAGAAGTTAAGGAGTAGTAATGATAATAGATACCCATTGTCATTTAGATTTTAAAGAATTTAAAGATGATTTTCATAAGATATTAGAAAATGCAAAAAATAACAAAGTATTCGGAATTCAAACTATTTGTACTAAAATTTTAGAATTTCCCAAAATTTTAGATATTTCACTAAAATATCCTCATATATGGTGCTCTATAGGTACCCATCCTCATAATGCTGAAGATGAAACCCATATTTCTAAAAAACAAATTTTAGATTTATGTAAGAATGATAAAGTAATTGGAATAGGGGAGACAGGATTAGATTATTTCTACGAAAATAGTAAAAGAGAAGTGCAAATTGAATCATTGTATAAGCATATAGAAGTAAGTAGAGAAACTAATTTACCTTTAATTATACATGCTCGTGATGCCGATGATGACATAATTGAAATATTAACTAAAGAATATAGAAAGCAAAAGTTTACGGGTGTCATTCATTGCTTTACGGCAAGTCAAGATTTAGCAGATGTAGCATTAAGCATTGGTTTTTATATATCTTTTTCAGGAATAATAACTTTTAAAAATACAGAGAATATAAGAAAATCCTGTGAAGCTATACCCATTGATAAAATTTTAGTAGAAACTGATGCTCCTTTCTTAGCTCCAATTCCATATAGGGGTAGGAGAAATGAACCTGCATATATAACAGAAACACTTAAAAAAGTATCTGAAATAAAAAATATATCAATTGAAGATACTATAAAAATTACAACTAATAATTTTTTTAATTTATTTACTAGAGCTAAATTATGAGTATAGAAATAACAATTCTTGGATGTGGATCCTCTGGAGGAGTACCTTTAATAGGTAATATTTGGGGGCCTTGTGATCCAAATGATATAAGAAATACCAGAAGAAGGGTATCTATATTAGTTAAAACTAATAATAAAACATTGCTAGTAGATACTGGCCCTGACTTACGTATGCAAATGCTAGATGCTAAGATTAAAGATATAGATGCTGTATTGTATACCCATTCCCATGCTGACCACGTGCATGGAATAGATGATTTAAGGGCATTCTGTTGGCAAAGAAAAAACAATAAACCTTTACCTATATATGGGGATAAATTCACTTTAAATCAGCTTAAAAAGAAATTTGACTATGCATTCGAAACAAAATATGGACCAGCCGTACCAAGTTTAGAAGCAAATATTATTAATATAGGAAAAAATATAGTAGAAGGAATTAACATTGAAGCCATAAAACAAATTCATGGCAAAGATTTTAGTTTAGGATATAGGTTTAATAACATTGCATATTCTACAGATGTTAATAATTTTTCTAATGAATCTTTTCGACAGTTAGAAAATTTAGACTTATGGATTGTAGATTGTGTTAGATATGAACCACATTATAGCCATTCACATTTTGAACAAACCATTTCATGGATTGAAAAATTAAAACCTAAAAAAGCTATTTTAACACATATGGGTCATTGGCTTGATTATACTGAATTAAAAAGCAAGTGTCCTAATAATGTAGAACCTGGTATAGACGGAATGGTAATCAAAGCATAATAATGACATTAGATTTCTTTACTATACTTATCTTAGGCACAATTAAAGATCCTATTTTGTGGATTTTATCTACTATTATTGCATCTAATATATTAGTTAAGACTATTTCTAAAAAATTACTCTATCTTTTCCTGTCAGGATTACTATTAGGTTTTATTAGGCTACATATATATAAGTCTTTTGGAGAAATTTTTACATCAGAACAAGCTATTCTACTTATTTTCACATGTATAATACTTATGATAGCAACAGGAAATGTATTATTTATTTTTTTTAATTTTTTTAAAACAAAGACTTAATTTATTTATTTGATGTTAATATTTAAATTAATGTATATAATTTCTGATAATATACATTATGCGCCTAGGATATAAAATGACAGAAATTAAAAAACTAGAAGAAAATATAAAGAAATTAAGAAATCCAGAAGACGGTTGTCCTTGGGATATAAAACAAACTCACATGACCCTACTACCATATTTGATAGAAGAAGCCTACGAAGTAGTAGATGCCATAAGAAATAAAGAAAGCCGTGATATTAAGGAAGAATTAGGAGATTTATTACTACAAATATTACTACACTCAACTATAGAAGAAGAAAAAAAAATCTTTACTTTTCAAGATGTAGTTAATTTATTGAATAAAAAATTAATTAGAAGACATCCACATGTATTT
>LWDU01040028.1_pt1 | contig 13407 bp, 14 predicted proteins | sample 727161 | NCBI WGS metagenome assembly LWDU01 (sample SAMN04566230, study PRJNA314399) | hydrothermal vent metagenome | isolation source: deep sea hydrothermal plume seawater | place: Mexico: Gulf of California, Guaymas Basin | collected 2004-07-11 | reverse complement strand
TTCCGCACCCAATACGACATGGCCCTCTAGAAAAGCAGCACTACAAATGCGAAAATGATCGGCGACCCTCATGGAATGTTCAAGCTGAGAACCTTCTGTCAATCAATGTGTCAATGCGGAGACCAACTCGGGCGGCGTTTTTCGAGGAAGGCATCCACACCTTCCAGCGCGGCGGCGTACATGAGGTTACAGGCCATGCGGTCTCCGGCAAAGTTGTAGGCTTCCGAAAGCGGCATTTCCAGTTGTTGATAGAACACCGCCTTGCCGAGTCGCACGGCCTCCGGAGGCTTGGCGGCAATCTTCTCGGCGATCTCCAGAATCACAGCGTCCAACTGATCGGGGGAGACCACACGGTTGACCAGCCCCCAGTCGAGCGCCGTGGGGGCGTTGATGAAGTCCCCGGTGAAGAGCATCTCGAAGGCATTTTTGCGGGCGAGGTTGCGGCTCACGGGCACTGCGGGCGTGGAGCAGAAGAGTCCAAGGTTGATCCCGGAGGTTGCAAAGCGGGCCTCCTCGGCCGCCACCGCAAGGTCGCAGGCCGCGACCAGCTGACAGCCTGCCGCCGTGGCGATGCCCTGCACCCGGGCGATCACGGGCTGGGGTAGCCGGTTGACCGAGAGCATCATGCGCCCGCACTGCGCGAACAACTCCCGGAAGTAGCGTTCATCGGTCTTGGAACGCATCTCCCGGAGGTCGTGTCCAGCACTGAACGCCTTGCCGTTCGCAGCGATCACCACCACCCGTGCCGATTCATCGTGGGTGAGGTCATCGAACGCCGCTTGCAGCGCGGCAAGCATTTCTTCGGAAAGGGCGTTGTACTGTTTCGGACGGTTGAGGGTGAGCGTGACGATGCCCTCGCGTTCTTCGCGCAGCAGGATCGGTTCGGCAATTTGGGGACGGGCAACAGATTCAGTGGCGACTTCAGTCATGAAACTCCTTCGGTTGGTTATACCCTACGAGCATAGCTTGGATCCGGCCATGAGGTCAACCGGATCGTGTCACCAGTGCGTTGAGCCATGCTGTCAAAACCGGGAGGGCTTGCCGTGTGGGTCGCGTGGGGAAGAGATCAAACGCGTGTTCGACTTCCGGAAGTTGCAGCAGGGTCGCCGAGGCTCCGGCATCCCGGAGCCGTTGCTGGAAGGCCTGGGGTTCCTCCGGCGGAATCAGCGCGTCCTTGCTGCCCTGCACCAGCAGAAACGGCGGTGTCTTGGGATGCACTTGATGTAGGGGGGACATGGCTTCGTAGCGTTCCGGACGGTTGCTCGGCGTAGCGCCCATTGCACTGCTGAGCAGTTTTGCCCGTGCCGGGTTCGGTGTCTCTTCAGCAAAACAGCCGTGGAGGTCGTACACGCCATACAGACTCAGGCACCCTACAATCGTGACTCCGGGGGGACGAGTTTCCGGACGGCTTAGTTTGAGGGCCAGCAACGAGGCGAGTTGCCCTCCGGCAGAACCTCCGGAAATGACGATGCGCTCCGGATCAATGCCCAAGCGTCGCTGGTGCTGCACCAGCCATTTGAGTGCCTGTTGTACGTCCGCAAAGGCTTCCGGCAGTTTCAGCTGCGGTGCCAAGCGATAGGTGGGCGCCACACAAACCCAACCCTGCGCGGCAAGGTGTCGCAGCAGCGGGATGCCCTGATTGTGGGTGCCCACATGCCAGCCCCCGCCATGGATGTGCAGCAACACGGGTTGCTGCACAGGTGACAAGTTCTCCGGACGATACACATCCAGCGTGAGAGCGTGTCCTCCGGTACTGGCGTAGACTTCTGTGTGCCGGGCAGTGGCTTCCTTTTGCTGAGGCCAGAGCGAATTTTGCAGCCAGTCCCATCCGCCATCGGCAATTTGAGGAAACGGCGTCAGGGGACTGCCCTGCGATTCCAGCTGCAACTGGAGTCCGGAGGACAAGCCGGAGAGTCGATACAACCGATACAGCAGTGCAACGGCAAGGGCGCTGTGGAGCAAAAGCCAAAACACCGCAGAGATTGTAGCGAGTTCACCCGCCCAAAACGCGAGCGTCAGCACCCCGAAATCCAGCAGCAGGAACAGAAGCGCGAGATCCCCCACCAACCAGCCCAGCGCAAAGCAGCAGACCAACGCCGTGGGCGAACGGAAATCTCGGGGAACGAGGGGGTGAAAGACGTTGAGAACGAGCAGGCCGGAAACGAGCGTCCAGCAACCGAGGAAAACGGTCATGGCCGGTCGGAGAAAACTCCCGTCCGGGCCTGCACAGGAAGGGGATCAGCGCTTGGAGAACTGGTAGCGCTTGCGGGCGCCGGGCTGTCCATACTTCTTGCGCTCCACCTTGCGGGAGTCACGGGTCAGCATGCCGGCTTTCTTCAGTGAAGGTCGCAGTTCCTCATCAGCAGCGAGCAACGCACGAGAAATGCCGTGGCGCACCGCTCCGGCTTGTCCGGAAAGACCGCCGCCGTGAACGTTGATGTAAATGTCAAATTGCTCACCCATCTCGGCCAGTTCCAACGGCTGGAGGGCGATCTTGCGCAAGACCTCGCGCCCAAAGTACTGCTCCAGAGAACGCTTGTTGATGGTCACTTGTCCAGAACCGGGACGCAGGTAAACCCGGGCGACAGAGGATTTCCTGCGTCCGGTGCCGTAGTATTGAATGAAAGTCGTCATGTTTTGGTGTCCGTCAAATCGAAAGGGGCTGGGGCTGCTGAGCCTGGTGCGGATGCTCTGCGCCGGTGTACACTTTGAGGCGCGAGAGCATGTGACGGTTGAGGGCGTTCTTGGCCATCATGCCCTTGACGGCCCGCTGAATGATCGCCTCAGGCTTGCGGGCACGGAGATCCTTGAGACGGTACTCCTTCAACCCCCCCGGATAGCCCGTGTGGTGGTAGTACATCTTGTCGGTTTCCTTGTTGCCGGTCACTTCCACCTTGTCGGCATTGACCACGACCACAAAGTCACCGGTGTCCACATGCGGGGCGTAAATGACCTTATGCTTGCCTCGCAACACAGTAGCAATGCGGGTGGCGATCTTGCCCAGAGTCTTTCCGGAAGCGTCCACAATCCACCACTGGCGCAGATGCGTCCCGTTCTCCATGTCTTCCTTGCGAACAAATCGCGTTTTCATCACTTCTCTCCAAACGGTGCCCGGATTCCGGTGCACATTACAAGTAAACTATTCATTAAGCCGGAACCCGCGCCAGAACACAAGCTTTTTTGGCAAAAACGCAGGGTTAGATCGGATTAGCACCGATGACAACGTTGCGGCCCGACTCCTTGCCTTGGTAGAGGCAGTCGTCCGCCTGCTTGAGAAGATGCTCGATGGACTCTGCATCTTCCGGAAAGGTGGCGACCCCGAAGGTGGCGGTGAGGTTGCCGAGCGGCTGCTGTTCCTGATAGGGGATGTCCTCGTCCGCAATCGCCTTCCTGAGCTTTTCGCCGATCCGGAGGGCGTTGGCCTTGTTGCACTTGGGCAGCATCATCACAAACTCCTCACCTCCGAAGCGGGCGGCGAGGTCGCCACGCCGCACCCGGGTCTTGAACACCGAGGAGACCGTGGCCAGCACCACATCCCCCATCTGGTGCCCGTGGGTGTCGTTGTAGTGCTTGAAGTTGTCCACGTCGGCGATGATCAGGGAGAACGGCTCCTGACGTTCCGGATAGAGAGTGACCAGTGCTTCGATGAACTCGTCGAGCTTGCGGCGGTTGGCAAGTCCGGTGAGGCGGTCGGTGTCAGCAGCATGTTCGACTTGCTCCAACTCGCGCTGGCGGTAGTAGGAGACCCGCAGTTGCGAGAGCAGGTGTCGGCAGTCGAATTCCGAAAACGGTTTCGACAGAAACGAGGTCACGCCCAGATTGGCGAGTTGTTCCCGGTTGCCCTCTTCCGTGCAATAGCGGCTGACGGCCAGAATCATTTCAGAGGCAAGCACACAGCCTTCGATAGCAGGCACCACCTCGGCATCGGACTCCCCGTCTAGGGGGTCCACGAGAATGAGGTCAAAGCGCTGGGTGAGGTCGCCCTCCAGTAGCTTTTCCTTGGAAATTTCAGAAACTTGTCCCCGCGGCCAGACGTCTTGCACCAATGCCAGTAGTTGCTCCAGCGATTCCGGATTGGAATCCACCACCCCAATCTTGGGCGGCTGAACCTCATCACTAGCCCGGTTGCCGTGCTGGAGGCGGGTTTGCGCGGTGGTGATGCGCAGCTTTTCGGCAAGGATGTGCGCGAAAACCAGATAAATTGCCGAGACTTCTGCCGAGTGTTCCGGAGCCGTGAAGAGTTCGTTGGGGAACATCACGAGCCGGCTCTCGACTTCGGCAACCACACTCGCTGAGTGTGGTCCCGGACGCAGCACCGACATCTCACCGATCACGTCCCCTGTCTGGTCCAGCCGCATAAGAAAGGACTCCTGCGATGTGACCGCGAGTGAACCTTCAAGCAACACTCCCAGACGCGCCGCCTGCTCAGCGCCTTCCTGAAAGATCACCTCTTCCGGATTGCACCTCACCAACTCTCCACGCCGGAGCATTTGCTCCAAAACCTGTTCGTCAAGCTGCCGAAAATAACGCCCGGCGGCAATCCGGCGGGTGATGCTTTCCAGTTCGTTATGGTCGATTTGAGTTGAAAGGGGTGTGCATTCCATGAGCTTGCTGTCGACTTGAGAGCGTGTTAGCGTAAGTGGACGCTAAGGAAAACATTGTTGTAATAACTATGCCACGCTCAGATCACAACCGCAACCATCAGAAAACATGTGGCTCCCGATAACCGCGATGGTGGTTGCTCCCGGACTCGCGTGGATCTGGGCGCTGCTCCACTGGAATCGCAACCAGCGCCCGCAGTTCCGCCTCTTGCTACGTCTGTTCCTCGGCGGGAATCTCTGCGGCCTGCTGGCGTTGCTGCTCAACCACTTGGTGGAGAAATACACTCGCTTCTGGCCCGGAGCGCCGGCAGACTTTGGAATCCTTGGATGGGACTGGTCACTGTCACGCTCAGGATTCTGGCTGCTGATTGGGGCCAACGAGGAGTTTGCCAAGCTCGTCGCTCTGCTACTGCTCTCCTACGTCTTTGGACGACTCCGGAACCCCGCTGAGGGGATGGTGCAGGCCGGAGCGGTCGCCTTGGGATTTGCCACCATCGAAAATGCTTTCTACCTAGACCAGTACGGTCCTGCCGTACTGATCACCCGGACCATTATCACCCTGCCTGCTCATGCGTTCATGTCGATGCCGATGGGGTATCTACTGGGAAAATCCGCCCTGCGCTTGTACCGAGAAGACGGCGCAGTTCCGGATCATTATCGGGAAATGTGGTCAGTTTTGGGAGCGTGGCTGGTCGCCTTCCTGCTGCACGGAACCTACGATCTCTGGCTCTCGCTCAACCACGAAGTGCTGGCCTACGCTCAAATTGGTGGGATGGCCCTGCTGAGTCTGTGGCTGTTACGGCGCTCCCAGCATGAAGTTCCACCCCTCCTCACATCATCGCCAGCTTAATCGAGCCAATCATCTGGAACATTTGCGGGCGCACCGCCGCTTGGTTGTTGAGACGGTCAAAGCGCATCAGCAGGTGCTTGAGCGCTCGATCCATCAGCACCGGGTCCTTGGAGGCGAGCGTTTGTTCCATCATGCCGAGCAGCACCTTGGTTTGCTCCGGATCACGAGAGGCGTCCAGTTCTTCACCAATGTCATTGACGCTGGAGATCAGCAACTCCGAGTCCGCCAGCTTCACCGAGCGTTCGACCAACTTGCCCAGCGTCTCCATGCGCTCCTTGCCGGAACTGCGCTGGTAGCGACGATGCAGCAGCACATACTCTGAACGTAGCAGCATCTCCTGTGCTTCGGCATATTCTGGAAAGTCCGAGTTCACCTTTTCTAACTCACGAACAGCGAGTTCGTAGTCTTTCTGCTCATACGCCTGCTTACCCCGCTTGTAGGGAATCTTGCGGATGACCTTGAGGGCTTGCGGGTAGAGGTCGGAATCGGTCGGGATCTTACGGAATTTGCGGGCCGCAAGCGCGTAATCGTCTGCCTCGTAAGCATGGAGGCCCTGCTCAAAGGCAACCGATTCATTGCTCTGAGAGTTGAAATTGAGCATTCCGCAGCCCCCCAGTAAGGAGACCACAAGCAGCGTCAAGAAAATGTGTTGAATTCGCATGGTGGAGGTTTGGAATTTAAAGTGTTTTATGTCCCTGAATTAGCCTGCTTCCTTGCAGCAACAACCCAGACGGTGATCCCGATGATGCCCCCGATCCCCGCCAACACGAGGAGCAACCACGGCCACGAGACCGCATCCTTGAGGACCACCACAAACACAATTGCGATGAGCAGCAACGAGGGCACCTCGTTGAACAAACGGAACCGGCGCGAGTTCCAAGTGCAGGTGCCTTCCGCGAGTTGCGCCCGGAGCCGCCCGCACCAGAGGTGATAGCCGATGAGCAGCGCCACCAGCCCCAGTTTTGCGTGCAGCCAGTCCGGAAAACCCCAAAAGTGCAAAAGGACGCTTCCGAAGATGACCGTGATGCAGAGTCCGGGCCACGTGATGGCGTACCACAAGCGCCGCTCCATGAGTGCGAATTGCGCGCTTAGAATGCTGCACTCCGGCTCCGGTTTGGACTGCGCCTCTTGGTGATAAACAAAGAGGCGTCCGAGGTAGAACAGCCCCGCAAACCAGACCACAACGCCGATGATGTGTAAGGCTTTCAGGTAGAGCAAAACAGCCTCCTTTCTTCATTTGACCCAATCCCGCTCGTCCTGAGCTTGTCGAAGAATGGCGTGGGCTGTACCTGCACTTCGATGGACATCAGACTAAACGGTCGTGCGGGCGAGCAGGCGGTTCACCAACTCGGAATTGAGTCGGACCTGCAAGGTTCGGTTCTGCGAAAAATGCACCAGCCCGGCTGGTCCACCACGCACCCTGCGGACATGTTTGCGCCGGGTGTAATCGACTTCGGCGCGTCCGGCCTTCCGGAGTTTACTGAAGTACGTCGCCAGTTGTGCCGCTTCTTCCAGTGTTCGTGTGGGTAGGTCTCCCCCAAAATTCCGGATCACCACATGCGCTCCGCCCACCCCCTGAGCGTGAAGCCACCAGTCGTTGCCCTTGGCCCAGCGGAAGGTCACAGTCTCGTTTTCGCGGGCGTTGCGCCCCACCCAGATTTCCAACCCGTCCGAGCTGATGCGGATCAGGGGTCCGGAGACTTTGGTCCTCTTGCTGGAGGTTTTGTTGACTTCACGAGGTCGCGACGCCTGCATCCATCGCGGCAGGCGTGATTCCCATGCCGCCACTGCCACATCATCCCGGAGTCCGGCAAGCTGCTCCAGTGCCACACCCAAGCTCTCCAACTGGCTCTGAGTTTCCGTGATCCGTCGTTTAACATGAGGTCTGGAACGCTCCAGCTTTTCGGCCCGGCGGTACAACACTTTCAGGTTCTGCTGGGGGGATTCCTGTGGGTTGAGTGGAATGCACACCTCGGCGAGTTCGTTTTCAGAGTACTCCAACACAATGATTTCTGCCTGTCCCGGCTGGAGTTCGTGCAACTTCGATTTGAGCAAATCTCCCCAACGACGGAAACGATGAGCATCGCTCAAGCTGGTTTGGTCAACCTCCAAGTGCTGGAGTCTACGGTGCAGTTGCTTGCACAGTCGTTTGAGGTGCTGTTGCCACACCGCTTGTTGCCCATGAGTTTGAGCCGCTTCCGATTGTTCTCTAGCTTCTGGGCGTGATCGGTGCCAGTGGCTGGGCTGGGTGTAGGGTTTGCCTTTGGCAAGCGAGCGCCCAGACTGATTGGGATTCCGGAGCGCAATCAGCAGGTGTCGTTCCTCGTCAAGCAGGAGCAGGTTGCTGTCGGAGCCGTTGTCTTCATGAACGAGGTGGAAACGCTGCACCCGCTCATCCTTGAGCTGGTCAATCGTCACTTCCTGAACACGAGGATGCAGTTGTGCCCACTGAGCCACTCGTCCGTTCAAGATGCGAGTACGTAGCCACAGACAGAAGATGGGCGGATTGGGAGCGTTTTGATGCGGTTCGCTGCTGGGGTGGATGCCCGAGGCTTCCGGGGTTGTTGAGATCAACCAGCGCGAGCGACGGGAGGGCAAAGAGGCTTGCGGATGGAAGAGGTCAAGCCGAATGGCGTTGGTCCCACGCTGTGAAACACGTTGGATGCGACCACCCACCCATGAGTCCAAGGGAGAGTCCGCCATTGTCCAAGCTTGCCTCCGGTTCAGACGTGGGAAAGGTCGCGGGAGCGGCGCACAGCGAGTTGGAAATAATCCATGCCCAACTCTCCCAAAGCATCGTCCTGAAGTGCCACCTTCATTTCGCAGGAGTTCACTCCTTGTTTGAGCGCTTGGAAAGTTTCGTAAAGCGGCAATAATCGGTTCAGTTCCCGATCTTTGGAGGTGTCAATGTAGCGTTGCAGGAAAACCGTTCTGAGGTCGTTCCGGTTGCGGCGCATCAACTCCACACTCAGGGCTGCTACGTCGTTTGCGACATCAAGCACGGCATACTTGCGATGCACTTCTTGCGGACTCGCAACGGTGATGGTCTCACCTTTGAGGTGGAGGTGTTCGGGCAAGAACGCCCCGTGCCCTCCAACGACTCGACCTTTGCGGAGTCGTCGCACGAGGATCGCTCCATTGGCGTCCAGAAACTTCTCCAGCGGATGCCGGATCATATCCAGAATCGGCTGTGTCAGCGACGCATCAAAGTAACGCTTGAGTTGGTAGAGAAAATCCTCACACAAGGCTCGGAAGGCTTCCGGACGCGCCGAATTGGCGACCTTGTCCTTGTCCTTGACCGCGAGACTCGCGTGAGTTTCAGCAAGCTGCGCCCCGATCCGCTCCAAATCCGCAACTCCGGCCTTTTCCTTGTCCAGCCGAACATTCAGGAATCCGGACTCTCTCAAAAAGGGTATCTCCAACGCATACTCGACGGGTGAACCCTCGCCCTCCAACTGGAAACCCCCGGAGGTTTCGTGAACGGGCACCACCCGGGCCGGGAATGCGTGATTGAATTGCTGAAGCAGCCGGGCTTCTGCACGGCAGAACACCTCCTTGATCGAGGGGCTGGGGTACTCGTTCCCGGGCTTCTTGACCTTGTAGAGGAGTTCGTCGGCTCGAAATAGATACGACGTGTGGGTTTCCGTCAAACCTACGGATTTCGGAGTTTGCGGATACGCTTCCGGATGCTTCAGTGCCTCCACCCAAGCGGGTAAGTTATGGTGCATGTTTTGTTTTTGAGGAAGGCTAGATGTTGAGAAGGTGTCCGAGTTTAGACTTCTTCACTTGCAGGTACGACTCGTTCTTGGGGTTGGATTCCACTTGCAGCGAAACCCGCTCGACCACTTCCAGACCGTGCCCTTGCACCCCGACGATCTTGCGTGGATTGTTGGTCAGCAGACGCATCCTCCGAATGCCGAGCAGGTAGAGCATCTGCGCCCCCATGCCATAGTCGCGGAGGTCATCTTTGAAACCGAGGCGGCTGTTGGCTTCAACCGTGTCGGCGCCTTCATCCTGAAGATGATAGGCCAGTAACTTGTTGATGAGGCCGATGCCTCGGCCTTCCTGCGGGAGGTAAAGGATCACCCCCTTGCCCTCCTGTTCGATCATCCGCATCGCCGCTTCCAACTGTGGCCCGCAGTCGCAGCGATAGGAGCCAAAGACATCCCCGGTGAGGCATTCGGAATGCACCCGGACCAGCACAGGCTCGTCCGGCTCCCAAGTGCCCTTGACGAGGGCGACATAGTCGCTGTCGTCAAGGGTGCTTTGAAAGCCGATGACCCGGAATTCCCCATGCTCGGTTGGCAGCGCAGCCTCGGCTCTCTTCTCGACCAAGGTTTCGGTGCGCTTACGGTACTCGATGAAATCCGCAATCGTGACCAGTGGCAGCTTGTGGGTGTCCGCGAATTCCCGGAGTTCCGGGTAGCGCGCCATCGTACCGTCTTCGTTCATGATCTCGCAAACCACTCCTCCCGGACGCAGCCCCGCCAAGCGGGCAAGGTCGACCGCCGCTTCCGTATGCCCGGCACGTCGCAGTACACCGCCGATTTGGGCGAGCAGAGGAAAGATATGCCCCGGACGCCGCAGGTCGCTGGGCCGTGCATCTGGGGCCATGGCGGCCTGAATGGTGCGGGCGCGGTCTTGTGCGGAAATTCCCGTCGTCACTCCCGTTGCCGCTTCAATCGTGACCGTGAAGTTCGTGCCGTGCCCAGAAGTGTTTTCCGAGACCATCAGCGGCAGGTGGAGTTGCTGAACGCGCTCTGCGTCAATCGGCATGCAGATGAGTCCGCGAGCGTGCTTGGCCATGAAATTGATGATCTCCGGAGTGACCTTCTCCGCTGCACAAATCAGGTCGCCCTCGTTTTCGCGGTCCTCGTCGTCCACCATCACGATCAGCTCTCCCCGACGGATCGTATCAATGGCGTCTGCGATGGCGTCAAATCTCGGTTCCAGTGCTTTCATAGCCCCTTGCGTTTGTGTCCCCGCATGGCAATGAGATACACGGTCCCATACACCACGAATGCCATCCCAAAAAGAATCAGTCCCTCATGAATTTCTATCACCTTGCCTTTACGTCAAATAGTCTGCAACGATCATCAGATCCTCTCCAACGGACTGGTGCGTCCGGATGCTCCAGCGAGTCGTGTCCGCAAGTCCTTCGGCGCCCCACTCACCACACCACCCGAGTGCGGCCTGCCCGCCAATCACCTTGGGGGCGAGGAAGAGCACGAGTCGGTTCGGCAGGTTCGCCACCAAAGCACTGGCATGAAGCTGACTGCCTCCCTCAATCAGCACCTTCCGGTGGCCACGTTCCGCAAGCTGATCCAATACCCAAGACAACTCCGGGCGTACCGTGGTTGCCTGTAGCACCGTCACATGCGGACGTTCGCAGAATCCATCATTCTGGGCATCGCGCCCTGTAGCCACAAACACCGAAACCCCATCTTCCACCAGCAATCGGCTATTTTTCGGCAGCCTTCCGTAGGAATCCAGCACCACCCGCACCGGATGGCGACCTTCCGGAATCCCCCGTGTGGTCAGTGCTGGGTTATCCGCCAGCACCGTGTTGATGCCAACGAGTATCGCGTCATGCGTGTTCCGCAGCCAGTGGCCCAACTTGCGGGCGTTGGGACTGGTGATCCATTGCGATTCTCCGGTCTTGGTGGCGATCTTGCCGTCCAGCGTGGCGGCTGCTTTGAGTGTCACCCAGTGTTCGGCAGCTTCCGGAGGGGTCAACCATTCCAGAATGGACGAGTCCCCCTCTTCCATCATAGAGCAATTTTCCGGACTTGTCATGGGGAGGGCTGTCCGTTCTCAAATCCTCCCTCGTAGAGGACAAACTGCGCGTCTTTCGAATAGAGGGTTCCGGTGCCGTGGTACTTTCCCCGCTGAAACTCGCCCGCATAAATTCGGAAACCATTGACATCAAACTGCACGCCTTTCCCCTCGGGCCGACCGGATTTGAATCCACCTTCGTAGGCGATCTGTCCACTGTCCCAGAAAAGCAGTCCCTTACCCTCAGCCACCCCTTTCTTGAGTGGCCCCGTGTAGCGCAGGTTGCGATCCTGATAGTAGGTGTCGGGCGGCAACCCGCCGGGGTCCGGAAGCAGCCGCACGATCACAGGGCCAAGCCCCAAGGCGGGCACCGACACTGCCATCGCCAAAATCAACAGTCCAAATACACGGATCATGAGAGGTTTCCAAGGCTGAAGAAACTGGCTATTCTTTGGGACGGATCGCATCCGTGCGAGGATCGATCAGGAAACGCTGCGGCTTGCCAGTGGGGGTGGACTTAAGCAACAGTGTTCCTGCACCAACATCCTCGAATCCGGGCGCATCCATCATCGCAGTGATCAGGATGAGTCCGTCGAACGGCTGCGCCCCTCTGGGCAAAGGCTTGAGAGTGAACGGCACCCGCACTGACCCGCGTTCGTTGAGGTTTACACGCTGGGGCAGCACCACTCCTGCGAAATTGCTTTCCAGTAAGACCGGTCCCGGACGCGCCAAAGAGCGACGGTTGCGGGGATTTCCCAATTCGATGGAGAGGAAGAGCCGGAGGGGTTTCTTGGCAAAGAGATCCACCTCGTACTGCTCGGTGCGCAAGAAGAGTTTGTAGGGCAACGGTGCTCGTTTTTCTGCAAGATCATCCATGCGCCGGAACTCCGGGAGCCACTGCCCCGGACTCAACTCGACAGTGGACGCGGCATTGGAAACCTCGATTTTCCCTTCGGTGAGGTGAACGGTGGTGAGTTCTCCAGACTGCTTCACCAGCAGCACGGTTCCACGCACCGCCACCACGGCGGTCGGGGTGCGGATGCTCACCTGCTGAAACTGCCGCTTGAGCCTTCCGTGCAGGGTGCCTTTTTTCAGCCCCAGCCCCAGCTTGAAGGTCCGCGCCTTGGTTTTCTGCTCCCCACCGGATTCGATGGTGAACTCGGTTTCCGCAAACAAACGGACCCGCGAACCATCTCGGAAGACAATCGTGGCCTTGGCTCCGGTTCCGGTCTTGATGACATCTCCCAATCCGAGCAAACGTCCGTTGCGCCCGGAAACGCTTTTCTGCGTGGATTTTTGCCGGACCTCCACAAACCCCGAAACGGTGCGCATGGTGGCGATGGTGGTGGTGGCCACTGACGACTGGGCAGACAGTGGTGCCGCCAGCACCAACAACAAAGGAAGCAGCAGAAGAAAGCGGGTCAACATACTCGTATCATGAAAGTGCAGTTTGCCCCGGAGACCGAGAGTTTTATGGGATACTAACAGAAAATGGCGGGAGGGTCAGCACGAATCGGAGGTGGCCCCGCTTCAACAGCGCAAGGTTCCTCAGAAACGAGTGAACACGGAGAGGATGGGACCACCACCAACGGTGATGGTTTCGTACTGCTGACGGGAGCCCGTGGCGTTGTTTGTGCCAAGGCTGGTGGAATTCGTGACACCGGAGGTCGAGATCGCAAGCTCGAACTTGAAGCCGGCCTCCTCGCCTCCGTACTCTGTGCCAAACTTCAGCATCTGCACGTTAATGCTGTAGTTGGAACTCTGGCTGGAGTTATAGACGGTATTGGTGTAAGTACCATTGGTCTCCCGTCCTCCATCATTGTAGGAGTTCTTGAGGCTGAAATTTCCAGTCAGCAGCCCGATGTTCATGTTGAACTTCGCCTCGGTCGCTTCCTTCCAGTACCAGTTTCCGCCGATCAGAAATCCAGGTCCGGCATCCTGCGCAACATCTCCGATCTTGCGGCTGCTCGAATCCGTGAGGGTGAAGTAGCTGCGTCCCGGACTGATGCCGAGGACGGTCTCCACGGTGAAGAAGGGAGTGAAGATCCACTCAAGACCAACGGCGGTGCTTTGGATGGACGCCGAGCTTGAGGCGGTGACCTCCGTCCCGTCACCGTCGGTCGTTACGTAGGAGTAGTTGACCGTGGTGATGAAGCGCTGGAAGGACCCACGCCATTTTTT
>LWDU01044577.1_pt1 | contig 13409 bp, 19 predicted proteins | sample 727161 | NCBI WGS metagenome assembly LWDU01 (sample SAMN04566230, study PRJNA314399) | hydrothermal vent metagenome | isolation source: deep sea hydrothermal plume seawater | place: Mexico: Gulf of California, Guaymas Basin | collected 2004-07-11 | reverse complement strand
AGTATTATCCTGAATAGAATCTGCAACAGTATCCTTAGCTGTAGTATTATCCTGAATAGAATCTGCAACAGTATCCTTAGCTGTAGTATTATCCTGAATAGAATCTGCAACAGTATCCTTAGCTGCTATATTCTTCGCATCTCTTACCGAAATTATTTTACGGGTGTTTAATTCAATATCTCTAAGAGATTCGGTAATTCTCGTGATTTCCTTTGCTTCAAATCCAAATTTAATTTCAGATGGTTCTATTTCAAGTTTTTTCAGTTCTACTGCGGTCTTTAACTTATCAGAATTATCTTTTTTACCAATCTTCGATTCTTTTTCTTTTTCGGCAGCAACCTCAAGTCTTCTCTTTTTTGATATAGCGTAATGACCAGCCTCAGCAGCTTTTTTCATGAGGAACCCCTTTAGCCACGCTTGGGGATCGGCGGATATTTCCATGGCTTTATCTTTTAATTTATTACGTCTTTCTTCCCACAGATCTGCATCCTCCTTTATTTTTTGGAGTTGCTCTTGCTTATCCTTTTCTTTTGATATTTCTAATTTATCTTGATCTTCTTGATCTATAGCCATGCGAATATCCTATTTTTGAGTCTGACGTTTTTCGTTTTCGGTATTAATATAATCAACTAACATAGCAACGTATATATCTCTTTCCCAAGGTATCATATTTTCAATGTCAGATAAACTATAATTGTGGTGTTGCATCATGGCGAAATTAGTTTTAAGATATGAACCTAAATTTGAGTGGGAAAGAGCCATTAGAAAAAAGAATCAAGTCCTTCAAGTTTAACCGTCGATTTAATCTTTGTTTTGGGATTCATCACATCAACAGAAATTTCTATTTTTGGAATATTTTCAAAAAACTTAACAATAAGTTGAAGTTGTTTTTGTGTCATACTTTCAACAAATTTGGAAATTTCATCCTTAGAAAAATCCACAGCATCAAAAACTGTATCACCATCATAGATGGATTCAATTAGATCGCCAACGACATCAACCGTAGAACCCTCGATTTTAGTATTAATGCCAGGATATTTCAGAATAATCCCGACGGATTCATCAAGTTTTATAATATTAGAATTCTTCTTCGGTTTTTTACAGGTAATATCATCTAGGTTAACAGTCACTTCCGCATAAGTTTCTTTATCGTCGGGACAAAGTATCTTTATATCTACAGATTCCCCTATGCTCTTAGATCTTAATTTTAAAAATAAATACTCAACATCAAATGCTGGCATCACCTTGGCATCAAGTTTACCGAATGTACAATTTTCTATAATTTGAGATACAGCTAATATCCTTTCCTTTTCTTCCCCCGTTTCGTTAGCTATCATTAATAGTTTTTCTTCCTTAACTAGAAATGAACGAAATTTAATTTTCTTCGAGTTTGATGGTAAAGTCAATTCATATGTTGGTACTTGTAGTACTGGTAAAGTCATAATTTTTTCCTCACAGATTATTTAGAATTTATTTCAGAATCCCAATGGGTATAATGGAATGTTACAGACACCTTTTGAAGTGCATTAGCTGAACTCCAATCCATTGTCATAGGTGCAATTGCTTTAGGATATGCTCCATATAAAGTAGTTTTATATGTCCAATCGTTATCCCCCGTTAACACAGAATCATCAAGAGTTCTCTTTAATTGATAGATTTCAATGGTTGTGGTGTAGTCATTATAATAATAGGGTTGACCCGCGGATTTATGATAAGTTATTTCCATCCAATTATCGAAAAACTTCTTCTGAAACATATCTTCTGAAACATAAAAAGATGCAGATTGAGTAGCATATGCGAAATCTTTGACAATATCATATGGGAAATCTGTTGCAACGGATGCTGTTATGGGAATACTCGCCACATCAGGTAGAGATGTAGAATCGCAAAGCATATTGACTATACCCAAATCTCTTGGTGTAAATTTTGAGTTAAAATCCACAGATCCCCCAGATGATGTACCAGAAGGTAATATTCTAAATCTGAAATGTGCCGAACGAGCGAAATCCTTTGAATTTATCGTAGAAACAAATTCGTCAACTTTGCCTCTTCTTCCAAGAGCTTCCTTTTGTCCGAAGAATTGATCATATAAATTACCTAGCGTTTCAATTCCACCATAAACTTGAGAACCGATTGAATAACCTTTAGTTAATATTGACATATCTAACCTATCATTTTCCTTGAATCTGAATGAACTTTAGCTGCTGTAGCACCTTTAAATCTAGCTGTTGGGAGAAATGTCGCTATTTCCCAAAGATCGGCAGAGAGGAATTTTATTTCTGATTCAACTTTATGTATCAGATAGTGCTTAAAACACGGTTTGAATAATTCCATTTTAGCGGAACCATTTAAAAAATTATAAGAGGCTTTAAACCTAGACGATTCATCAAATTTCTTATTATTTGTTATCGTCATTAATTGATCGAGGAACTTCGCTCTCAGAGGTATAGGGAGATAATGAAGATTCATACCATAAAATCCTTTATGAGCTTTTCCTACCATTATGATCAAGGGGAATCTATCATAATATGGAAGTGTTGCCTTATGTTTAGGATCATAAAAGTATGTATACATTCTTCCTGGAGCGGGGCGAGTTCTTCTTTCGAGATTCTTATCCTTTAAAATGTCTTCAGATTTAACTCTAATACCGCGTAACTCAGATCTAAACCAATCTCGGGATTGTTTAGTCTGTGCTGGTATTTGCTTTTTATAAGCTTTCGCTTGTAGTCTATCGAATAATGATTCCATACTACTATTTATATCACTTTATACCTAAATCTGTTTCATCTAGAACTCGAAATATATATCCATATCTTTTGCACCAGAGTTCTGCCGCTTCCCATTTAGCTTGGTTCACTGCATAGGTTTTAACTTCTTTAATATATTTAATCCTGTTATTTGATTTCCTCGGTCGCTTTCTCTGAGCTCTCGGTTTCACCTCAATAATATATTTTATTATATTACCAGCGGAATCTTTTATCTTAGCATAAAAATCTGTAAAATATCTATGAAACCTATTATCAAGAGGAGAGAGATAAGGTATAACAATTTCTTCTGAATTCCATTCAAGCACTGCATCTGTGGTATCTAGATATTTCATCATCTTGAGTTCCCAAGAACTTCTATATTGAATATTACCGCGAGCCCCTTTATATTTTGATGCATTGATAAGTCGATATCGACCCTGATAATATTTACTCATTGGAATATTTATATAAATAATGGTAACTAATATAGGAAAATGATATGAGTACCGGGACTGCAGAACTTCTTAGATTTCCAGAAAATATAACAACAGATTACCCCACGTGGGTTAAGTACGAAATATGGGATTTCGTCCCTATGGGGAAGAAAGGCGGGAGTGCAAGTAATACAAATACTCACTTTGGGGTAAATGTAGCTAAATCAAGTAACACTTCAATAGCATTAGGGTCGGATGCACAGGTAGAAATTACTGAAAATCAATCTTGGAAACAAGAAGCAGTAGGGGGTATTATAGATCAAATGACCAGTCAATTGGTTGCGGCAACGTTAGGTGGCGGTACAGAAGGTTTACAGGGTCTTACTAAAGGTAGTGTCGTAAGTGCCGGCATAGACCTTGTTAAAAAGAAATTATCCAGTGGGGGTTTAACAGGTGAAGCAATAACGGATAAAATGGCACTTAAATACGATGGTCCAGAAGGTTCCAGATCATTCTCTATGAATCATAAATTTGTTCCTCGCAGCGAAAAGGAATCTAAAATAGCTATGGAGATTTTAAAGTTATTTCGTCTATATTCTTCTCCCGGTGAATCTAAATCTAGTGTTCCGGGAAAAGCGGCGGCATTCTATACATCATATAAATTCCCATCATTATTTAAAGTTATTCAAATGTCCGGGAATAATATTAATCTAAATTACCCGAAGTACGATCTTTGTTATTGTAAATCTGTTAATGTAAAGTATGGTGATGATAGTGGTAATACATTCTATGGAGACAATTCCCCTGTATCATTTGAAATCACTTTGTCATTTGAAGAAATAGCCAAGACCACCCAAACAACAATAGGTAGAGGATTTTAATTATGTATTTTAATTCACATCCAACTATACAATATGGCAATGATAGGGTTGTTGATATATTTCATAGATTGACACTGATTAAATCCAAATTAGATAATAGTGTAATGCTTGAATTATATGATATAAAAGATTCGGAGTCACCAGAAATCTTAGCTTACAATAAGTACGGATCTACAGAATTGCATTGGGTAATATTATTAATTAATAACATAGTCAACGTTTCGAATGATTGGCCAATGACTATACGGGAATTTAACAAATTTGTACAAGAGAAATATACGGAACCAGATGGGGTACATCATTATGAAGATTCTGATGGAGATGTAGTTAGTATTACTACCGATTACCCAGTTTCTAATTATACCTACGAAGAACGTATTAATGATAAAAAAAATAAAATAAAATTATTAAAACCTGAATATATTGAATCTTTTGTGGAAGAGTTTAAATCGTTGCTATGATAACCTTATATGACGATTTATCTGAGAACACCGAGCTAGAAGAACCGGGGCAGTTTGATCTTTTTAAAGTTATCATAACAACCAAGGTTGGCTATGTTGATATCAAATCTATGGTCGAATCATTTAACCTATATGAATCTATATTCAAAACATTTGTTACGGGTGACATAACATTATTGGATAGAGTGGGATTTGCTAATACATCAAATATCACGGGTACTGAACCTGTATATATCGAATTTGGAACAAAGGGTTCTACATTCAGAATAAAGTCTTCCCTCATAGTTACAAAGATAAAAAATAAAGAAAAAATTAATGAAAATACCTCGAGATACACATTGTCTTTAGTTGCCCCAGAAATGTTAACAGATGCTAGAACTAAAATTTCTAGATCTTTTGATGGTAAGTATTCTGATATGGTTAAGGATATATACACTGACTATTTGAGTTCGGGTAATCCTCTATGGTTAGAAGAAACCCACAATAATAACAGAACAATTATTCCGAATAAATCCCCAGTAGATGCTATTAATATGATAGCACAATTTTCGTTAGCAAAAACTGCAGATAATGCAAACTTCTTATTCTTTCAAACCACTAAATCATTTCATTTTAGATCTATTTCAGAGATGATCTATATTGATTTAATTAAACCAGAGGGATTAACCTTTCGTGTTGAAAAAGAACAGGCATCTCTTTCTGTACCCATATCAGAAAAATCCACAAGAGCTATAGAATTTGAAATTAAATCCAATGGAGACATCCTTAGACATACTGCAATAGGTACATATGGTTCTTCATTAATTAAACATAATCTTAGATCAAAAAATTGGAGGAAAGTTGATTTCTCTTTTCATGAGGTATTCTCTTTTGATTCGGATAAAAAATTCATAAAAATAAATGATAATCCGGTTTCACCAGATGGACCAGTAACAGAGGATAAGAAAAATTTATCAGATTTCCCCGAGTCATATGTTAATATGGTATCTGGGTCTGAGGAACATCAATATCAAACATATTATAATAAACCGCAGTTTGATAAATTAGATTATGAGAATACCATTCTTCAACGTAAATCTGAAATGAATTCGATGAATTTACAGCGAGCGAAATTAACAATTCCCGGAATGTCGGGTCTTCAGGCTGGGGATGTTATTTCTATGTTTGTACCTAAGCCCAAGGCTTCTTCTGGATTAAGCGGAGACAGTATAGAAGAGGATAAAACTGTTTCTGGGAAATGGTTAATAGAATCTATTGCGCATCAAGTATCAGAAAAATATTACTGTGAATTAATGATAATAAGAGATTCTGTTCCAAATTTGCAAAAAGAATATAAGGAATTTAATTATCCGGATTCAACGCCAGAAATAATAGATGCATCACCTATGGGTTCTTCAAACAAATAAAAAAGGGGGTGAATTAACACCCCCAGTATTATCCTACAAAGTACTTGTTATTATATTGTTGTTATAGGATTCATTGATGTGAAATAGTTATATTTCCACGTTACAGCAAATTCTTCTACTGCATCATTTGTATCATAACCGAGTTCAACTGGCGCTATCACAGACGGCCATAACCCAAAGAAATTATAACTTTTCAGTCTAGTTCCATTACGATCAAGTTGATGAACTTCAGCAGAAGTTTGATATAATAATGGATTAGTTACATTAGTCACTTCTAGAAGTGTTCTATCCATTCCATCAATCCATCTTTCCAGAGCATTACGAATATCAAAATCAGTATCATTAAATACTGTAGTTTCCCAATCATCATAGGTTCTTTCGCCTGCAATTTTCAACAAGCGACCCCGATATGGGACTTCAACCGCTCCAATAGTTGTGCCCGGAAGTGAGGTAGCTTTACAAAGATATGTAAATTTCCTCCCAGCAGAACCAGCCATTGCGATGGCAGGAAAGTTCATAACGACTTCAAACTGATTAGCTCTTGCACCACCACCAGTTAGGTTTGCTTTAAATAACTCTATATTAGCCATGATTCTATGCTCCTACTTCAGAGAATGACACACCGGTTCGGGTGGCCACAAACGTTAAAGTGATAAAGTTAATAGAACGAGCTGGTTTGATATAGATATCAGCACGGAATTCATTACGATCAATAACATCACCAGTATTATTTGATGTGTCACAAACCACTTTGAAATCAGTTATACCTCTTCGACCTTGAACGTCTCGGAGGAAAGGCTCTGTCATTGCTACAAAATTTGAACGTGTAATATCATCATTGAGTTCGAATAATTGAGCTTTCGAAGCAATCGAGATAGCTTTCTCAAGTACCATGAAAAGTCTACGAACATTGATACGATCAAACGCAGATGCTTTAGACTGAGCAGTCTTATCACCCCATAGTAGTGTTCCCATTCCCGGAAATGTTACTACTGGATTGATACGACCTTTATATAAAGTATCTCTTTGAGTCTTAGTTGGATTAAAGGCTAACTTAATAGAACCTTTAATATTACCGCGGCTCATTCCTGCAGGAGAGAACCAAGGATCTGCTACGTCATCTGTAGAAGCACAAGTTCCAGCAATATCACCGTTTAATGGTACCCATACATAACTATCATTATATGTATCATACATATATTTCCAACCAGAATCAAATACAGAATAACTAGATGAATTAAATCCAGTTGAGACGTTATTGAAATAATCAGTCACATTAGTTGTTTGTGTTGCAGAGTTAGAAACCCCAACAACATCAGATATTAATGGAGAAATAAATGCTAGGCAATCTTTACGAGTTGCTGCAACATCAAGACAATCTTTAGCAAATACCAAATCTGCATCACCAGATATTAATAAATTAAGATCAACCGTATCAGCATCATTGAATAAATCTAAACCTTCTGATCTATCACCAGTAGAAACAGTTCCATCAACACCAAATCCTAATGATAATGAGTAAGCTGCTTCTGTACCAAGATATGCGGCACCAACAATAGCCGAACCCCAAGCAGTTCCGCTTGCTGCTGTAGGATGATCCATCCAGTAAACATATCTAGATGAACGGAACAGAACATCTTTATAATACATGCCTTCGCCAGTAATAGACTTAACATCATAAGATTTTGATGCAATGAATGTTTCTAATACAGTTCCAGCAACACCAGTGATGCCACCATCTTCATCAGAAACGACTATATAAACCTCATCATCAGCCCCGCCAAGATCCAGAGCATAATCAGTTGAACCTGGTTTTATATCAAATAAACCCTCATGCGTCCATCCAGAAAATGCTCCTGCCGAAGGACATACATCTACTTTAAGACTATTTCCCCATAATCCTGGGGTTTTTGCGGCAAAATCACCACCAGTCGCGACTAATGTAGTATTTTCCCAAATATCATCATTCTTGATTAATATTCCCGCTGTGCCTGAGGCATTTAAGGCGTTGCCTTCATCAATTGCACGAACTACTTTCAGTGTGCCTGAATATTTTAAAAAGTTTGCGGCTGTCCACCAAGATGCAGAGTTAGAACTATTTGGCTTACCAAAATTATCTACCAATTCAGCTTCGGTCGAAACTGTAACAATAGTATCACAGGGGCCTTTATCAGCCACTATAACAATACCACCAATTGATGTAGATACATTTGGAATTATAGTTGTTAAATCTTTCTCTTGGACTAATACGCCGGGACTAACTTGAAAAGCCATAGTTTTCTCCTTTGTGTGTTATTTAATCCAATCATATAGTTTTTTCATCACATTCATTATATTTCATTATTATTTATGAAATAAGTGTTTTAATATCGGTTACTATCATTATAAATACGATAAAATAGGTTCGATAAATAATATGTAATAATTTAAAAAGGTGAATATATGAATTTAGGACATTTTTTAATTAAACAACTCAGCTTATACGGTGCGGGGCATATATTTGGTATTCCCGGTGATTATACCCTAAATTTTATGAGGGAGATAGAACAAAATCCCGGAATAGAATATGTTGGTGTTTCTCGAGAGGACTCGGCTGGGTATGCTGCTGATGCTTATGGTAGACTTCGAGGATGTGGTGCGGTATGTATTACCTACTCGGTAGGTGCAATGAATATTATGAATGCTGTGGCAGGTGCCTATGCAGAAAAATCCCCAATGGTCGTTCTTGTTGGGAAACCGAGTGAAGCAGATCTCAAGATAAATCCCAATCGTCATCATACTATCTCCACAGGTAATACCCAAAAAGAAATCTTCTCTAATATAACATGTAATGCTTATACTTTAGATTCTGAAGATATGTTTGTCAATATGGCGGTGATTCATCTTGCCCTAAATCAAATGCGAACACATTCACGACCAGTATATCTTGAATTTTCAAATAAAGATATAATGCGAAGTGTCGATCATTACCTCTCTAAATTTTACGCAGTATATGGGAGGGATGTACCTTACAATGAGAAAACCAGAATTGTAACTCTTCCCTATAAAGAACTCGATAAATTTGAGAATGCAAAGAATAAGGTTCTTATCATTGGGCATGAAGTGTTTAGGAATACATTGGAAGATCAAATCCTAGAATTCGCAAAGAAATTAAATATACCAATTTTTACAACACTTCTCGGTAAATCGACTATATCAGAATTTGAACCGAATTGCCTTGGTTGTGTTTCCGAATTATTTTCTGATATCTCTGTCATCAACAAAATAAAAGAATCGGATTGTATTGTCACCATTGGTATGGTTAATACGGATGTAGAATCATTTTCTTGGAATGCTGATATATCTATTAATATGGATGATGGTATTAGATTCAATAATGAACCCATTAAAGAATTCAAGAATTCAAATTCCAGTTTTAAGGAATTGGTTTCTTCGTTTATAATACATTTTGAAAATATTAAGGCACAAGAGATTGGGGTAATTGATAAATGGAACGAACTTGTAGATTCTACCAAGACAAAAATTGATTCATCGGTAGTCTCAAGCCCAATTAAACTTGAATGTGTATTCGATTTAATTGGGAAGTCTGTGACAGATGATCACATAATCATATCTGATATAGGAGAATCGTTATTTGGTATGATCGATATTCCAGTGTCGAAGGGTCAATTCCTTTGTATGGCATATTATACTTCTATGTCGTTTTCGGTTCCAGCAGCAGTTGGGGTTAAGTACGCCAAACCTAATAAGAGACCTATCGTTATTGTAGGGGATGGTGCGTTCCAAATGACGGGATCTGAATTCTCAACACACATTCGTAATAATTTAAACACTATCGTAATTATACTTAACAACAGAGGGTATTCTACTGAAAAAGCTATTATGGAAGGCGAATTTAATGATATACATAATTGGAATTATGAAAAAATTACGGATCTCACGAATGGGGGCATTGGTGTACATGTACAGGATTCGGTCCAATTTAAAAAGGTATTTGAAATGGCGTTAGAAGATGAATCTGAATCCTATGTATTAAATGTTGAAATAGATCCCTCAGATCAGTCCATGCCTATGAAAAATATAATCCAAAAACTGTGCATAGATAATCTATAATGCAATGGGAAGACCGAGAACATGGGCTGTATATTATACGTTTAATGATGGGGGAATAATATATCATATATTCTATACCAAAGATCGAAATCATGACAATAGGGTAAGAAAATATAAATCTGGATTAACGAAGTCAGAAGCAATTCTTCTAGTTAAAATAATGAAAAATAAGTATGGTATAGATTCTATAGATATTAATGAATCTATACCAGACAAACTCAAATATCTTAACCTACCGCCTCTGAGTCATAAATCGAGATTATCTACCTCTTGGAATAAGGGTCTCAAGACCGAGAAATCTAATTCAACATCATCAACAAAAGCTAATAATAGAATTAAATCTAAAAAGGAAATTTGGTTAAACAATACATTCACTAACAAATCTTGTGTATTTTGTCATGAATCGGAAATAGCTTGTCTAAGATATTATCCAAAGGGAGGGGTAATCATTAGAATAAATAATAACTTAGGCATAACAAAAGAAAGATGCAATTTAATTAAATTAATTGACGATCAAGATGTTGTTTGTCTAAATTGCGAAAGTAAACTCTCTATAGGACTCGAATTAATTTGAAAAAGGGTTTACTTTCTCGAGGAAATGTGATATAATATAGGTATGAATTAATTAATGAGGTAAATTATGTTGATAAATTTTACTAAATCGGGAATAGAAATATCGCTTGAAAAGGATATTTCGGTGTATGCTATATATACGATAATGATTTTCGGTATGACGCTAAAAAGTATTATTTCTTAAAAATCATAGCTCAGGAGTTAAAAAATGAATACTGATAAAAGTTATACATTATTTACACCTAAAGTACCAAAAAAGAAAATTAAGACCCGAGTTCGGAAGATCAGTTTAAATGATGCCTCTCCTGAAGAATGGGATAAAGTTACCGACAAATATGTTACTATTAAAAAGAAATGAAAGAGGGTGAACTATGAAATCATTTTTAAATAAACGTGTTATTATATCAGGGGGATCGAGAGGTATAGGTCTCTCCATTGCTAAAAAACTAGCATCGCAAGGTGCTAAAGTAGCTATCTTAGCAAAAACTGCAAAATATCATCCATCCCTTCCGGGAACTATATACACTGCGGCAGAGGAAATAGAAGAGGCAGGGGGAGAAGTACTCCCTCTCGTTACCGACGTTCGGTCAGAGGAAGAAGTTCTTTCTGCGGTGAATGCGACAGTCGATGCCTTTGGTGGTATTGATATTCTCATTAACAATGCGGGGTATGTTAACCTTACCCCGACTATGCGAGTTGGAATGAAACAATTCGATCTTATGTTCGCAGTCAATGTGCGCGGAACGTTTCTTCTTTCAAAAGCCTGTATACCGCATCTTGCTAAGGGATCTAACCCCCACATTCTTAATATATGCCCACCCCTAGATATGAAAGCTAAATGGTTTTCGACGGCTCTACCATATTCGTTATCTAAATTTGGTATGTCCCAATGTGTTCTTGGTATGAGCGAGGAATTTAGATCTCTTGGTATTGGGGTGAATGGGTTATGGCCGCATTCTCTCGTTGCTACAGCTGCAATTTCTAATGTGGTTGGTGGGGTAACTTCACTGAAACATTGTAGGAAAGTGTCTATCATGGCAGATGCTGCAGAGGTGATTCTATCTCGGGATTCGAAGAAGTTTACCGGTGGTTTTCACATTGATGATGTACTTCTAAGATCAGAGGGGGTCAAGGATTTCAAGCATTATCGAATAGATGCAGAACAGGATCTATGGTCTGATTATTTTATTCCTGACGACACGCCCCAAATTGAACCGATGGAATTTCCAGATATCCCACAGAATTATGGAAAAGTAGCACATAAAAACACTATGTCCTGAAATAAATTGAAATAAATGAAAATAGTTGTTTACTTTCCTGTACTAGTGTGGTATAATGTAACCATAGATTAATTAAACAGAGAAGGAAATATATTATGAATATGACTACTAGAGAAAAAATCCAACATGATGCTGCTGTTGCTCTTTGGCTTAAGGATAATGAAGTTAAAGTCGGTAAACCCCCAAGGATACCAAAGGTTATAATTGGACAAAAATATACCATTTTTAATCTTGGTAGAAAACGGGTTAATCTGAATAAAGGTGGAGTATAATCGTGATGACAAAAACCGAATATGCTAAGAAGATCAAAAAATTAAGAGCTTCAATGACTGAAATCCAAATTGGTGAAATGGGAGGATTCATCACCTACGAAGAATATGTTAAGACCGTTCTTAAAGATAACGATGAAGATCCTAAAACCGTACTGGATTTACAGTCAGCGATTTACTATGACGCTCTCGTAAAAACCTGCTACTAAACTTGAAGGAAATATATTATGAATGAATTGACTACAACCAATCTGGTTAAAATGAATTTCACACAGCATTTAGCTGTCCACGATCAAGTTCTGGATTCAGATGCATTTTGGGTAACTCTTGACGAACTTTCTTTAACAGATGATCAGCCATATGATGATACTATGGTTGATGATGTTGCTGATCTTTATCCAGAAGTCCTAGATGCTAAAGAAGATTTCGCTGAAGAGATGAAGGAGATATTATGAGTTTATTTGATAGCAATACAGGTCTCATCCACATGGATTTAGTTTCAATCGAACCTAAGCAAGAACGAGCCGGGATTGAAGCAACTTATATAGACGACTCCCCGTGTAAGATGTGTTCGAGAAGAGCTAATTGTATGGTTGAATGCGAGGATTTCGAGAAATACGTTGACCCCTTGAAATATGCTAGGAAAATGAATAAACTAGGGAGATTATAATATGTCTAGAGAAAAAATAAGAGCTAAATGGTCTACCAAGTTGGTTGAACCAGATTTACGGAAAGATTACGGGAAATACGATGTGATTAAGGCTCTTGCCTGGTATAATATCATGACTGATGCTAAAACTTGTACAGGATATGTTAATTCGTATCTCAAGAAAAGAAAAATTTTAAAGATCATAACCCCCCAGGATTCTATACAAACTGCTGCTGCAGTGGCAAGACTCATTGATCGGAATCAGATTACTGATTTCAAAAACCTAGAATGGATGAAAGATTGGGTATCCAAACTGGAGGATAAGGTTATTGCCCCCAAGGATCCGAATAAAAAAGTTATTTCAGTGGTTGAAGCTACTGCAAATAAATTGAATTTCTTCCTCGAGGGGCTTGATAATGCTGTGGATGACCATATTTTTAATTCTGATTTTAAAATGAAATTCTCGACAGAAAAATATTTAGCTAATAACAATGTTAAGTATGGGATGCTCAAACACATCGATAAATGGGCCTCAGACTTCCGTGACGAGATTATTTTAAGTAAGACGGATAAAGACCTTAAAGAAGGATATTCGA
>LWDU01042979.1_pt1 | contig 13409 bp, 15 predicted proteins | sample 727161 | NCBI WGS metagenome assembly LWDU01 (sample SAMN04566230, study PRJNA314399) | hydrothermal vent metagenome | isolation source: deep sea hydrothermal plume seawater | place: Mexico: Gulf of California, Guaymas Basin | collected 2004-07-11 | reverse complement strand
CCAAATCAGTATCGATGGTTGAACCGTCCGAAAACTCAATCTTTTCCACACGCCCACTGTTGCCAGCAATTACTCTCTGAGTTTGTGCTTTGAGCTTAAATTGCATGCCTTTTTTTCGCAATGAAAGCAGCAGCATTTGTGACGCTGTTGAATCAAGCTGCATATTCATCAAGTCCTCTGACAGATGTACTACAGTGGTGCGCATGCCCTTCTTAATAAGACCGTTTGCCGCCTCTAGGCCCAATAAACCGCCACCAATGACAACGGCATTTTTATAACGCTTTGCGGTATCGATCATCTGCTCAACATCTGCAATATCGCGAAAGCCAATCACACCCTCTAAGTCATTACCCTCGATTGGCAAGATAAATGGCTTAGAGCCAGTTGCTATCAGTAATTTATCGTAGTTGAATGAATTACCATCAGCGTCAATCACCACTCTCTTAATCTTATCTATCTGTGCAATGCTTCGATTGGTATAGAGCTTAATATTGTTGGCTTTGTACCAGTCAATATCATTAATCATAATGTCATCAATACCGGTTTCATCAGCCAGTACAGGAGAGAGCATAATACGGTTGTAATTACCGTATGGCTCACTACCAAATACAGTGATATCAAATGATTCATTCGCCACTTTTAACAACTCTTCCAACGCTCTAACACCGGCCATACCATTGCCAATTAATACCAACTTTTTCATCATCTCTCCCTTAACTAACCAACATTAATAACATAAAAATATTCAACGCAAAAGACAATGCAATCAATAACCTGTACTTCTTTAATACAAACCCCGGCTTCTTAACTTGCGCTACCTTTAAAAACTGAGAATTTGGATACTCCAAATCGTACAAAAACTCAGACAAAGTCTCATAACGATTCTCTTTGGACAAATGGCATGCCCGCCTAATGGCGCCATCAACCCAAATTGGAATGTGTGCATTGTGTTCAAGTAAAGACTGATAACAGACTTTGCTTAATTTCTTTTTATTTAGGTGCTTATTAAGCTTATTTTGATAGGGCAAATGACCGCTGAGCATTTCGTAAACAATCACAGCCAAACTAAATCGGTCTGACTCTTGGGAGACCTCGTCATCCAAGATAACTTCCGGCGCTGTATAGCCTTGCGTTCCCTGATTGTTGAGACTAAGAATTGGACTGGATAATTCCGCAACACCAGCAATTCTGGTTGAGCCAAAGTCAATAATCTTGACTTCACCTATGGTGCTGATGATGATATTTTCAGGCTTCAAATCGCAGTGCAGCATTTCCTGCCTATGAAAAGCTCTTAGACCCTTGATTATTTGTTTAACAATCCTAATAACCGCACCCAATGATGGATTGGGATTGCTTTCTATCCACTGTCTCAGCGTCTCGCCTTTGACGTACTCCATTGCATAAGCTAAGAACTGAGCATCCTCACCACTACTGTGAATCTTGACTACATAAGGACTGTGAATCCTTTGTCCTGCCCACTGCTCATAGACAAAGCGTTTTAAATAAGCTGGATCGTCTTCATAATTAACAGATGGTGTTTTTAAAATTACCTGTTGCTTGGTTTGGATATCTGTTGCAAGATAGATTTGAGTTCTAGAACTGCAGTGAAGCAATGACTCAACTTCAAAATTATTAATCTTCATACCACTCTCCAAATCCGGCGGTATCGGTTTTTGCACCAACTCATCAAACGCCTCATCAAGGTTTTTCTCAGGCAGTTGCTCAACTTCACAAATCAAGGCACTGAGATTATCATCACTACCACTCGCAATTTACTCATCAATCTTTCTAATGATGCTTGATTTAGATAATTATGGACACCATCAGTCGTCATTAAAAAGCGGTCGCCCAATTGAAGATTAATTGTTCGATAATCCACATAAACATGTAAGTCAAAACCCACTGCTCTCGATAAAAAAGTCTCTTTTGAGTTGACGCCCATGACATGATCTTTGGTGAGTTGCCTTAAAACACCATCTCTATACTGATAAATACGGGAATCGCCAACATGGAATAAATGTGCAATATTTGATTTGAAAACTAAAACACTCAAGGTGGATAACATTGATGAAACTTTATCGGTGCGTGCTGATTGCGAATAGAGCAAATTATTGAGCGCAGAAATCACCTTGTTTGCAGAATGTTCTGTACTCCAAGAATCAAGAACCCGTTAACACAGCTGTTGCTGGCTTCTTTTGCTCTTTCACAAGCGCTAACGCCGTCTGCAATGACAGCGGTAATACCCTTATGTTCAAACAACTGCGCAGTTGGGATATGGTAAGCGCAGGCATCTTGGTTTTCATCTTTGACGCCAGCAACAGAGTACGACTGAATACTTAACTTTAATCGTTTCATTGGCAGCCCACTTTAATTATCTGTACTGTGCCATCCTCTAATACTTCCATCATATGACCTTTGGGCTCCTCCAAAAAGAGCACAATTATGAGCAGCACCACAGCACTCGCCAGACCAATAAAAGTAAAAAATTGGCCATAGTCCAGCAAGGAATTTGCGGTCAAAAATATCACTGCACCGACATTTCCAAAAGCGCCAACCATGCCTGCAATTTGCCCCGTTAAACGTCTTTGAATGAGCGGCACCATCGCAAAAACCGCCCCTGAGCCCGCTTTAGAAAATATACCGCCAATAATGGTTAGCCCAACAACAAAACCTACAGACCAATTTTTATCAACATAACCAAGACATAAAAAACTTAAGACGATGCCTGAAAAAACCACAATCAAAGTCAGTTTTCGACCAAATTTATCGCTCAGCCAGCCACCTCCAGGCCTAGCAAAAAGATTGATAAAAGGATAGACGCCAGCCAAAAGTGCGGCTGTGATCTTTGGCAGAGCAAACCAATCCACATAAAACATCGCCAACGTAGAAACCACAGCGAGCTCGGTTCCGAAAGTGACAAAATAGGCCCAATCAAGAATGGCGACTTGCTTAAACTTATATTGCTGCGGTTTGGGTAGCGGATTATTTACAAAATTGGCATTAACAAGCCAAATTTTAGTTGTTTGAGCGACAAATATTGCGCAAAGCACAGCATAGATTACCGATGCCATAGATGATGAAATCATGCTCATGCCGGCTGGCGACAATTTCCAAGTTAATAAAGCTAAAGCGAGATACAAAGGTATGTTCATTATTACGTAGACAACGAGATCTTTAAAACCACTAACCTCCATAGCGCCCGTTTTTTTAGGCTTAAAGTAGGTTGATCCTTTTGGTGTGTTGGAGACGTTAAAGTAATAATACACACCGTAAAGAATGGCCAATATGCTCGCTGTTGTGATGGCGTAACGCCAACCGTCAAGGCCAGCAAAATTACTGGCAATAGAACCAAAATTCCCCCAACCGCCATAAATGCCTTGTGCAATTCCGGTTTGTTTGGCGGGAAACCATTCAGAAATCATCCGCGTACCTACCACAAAACCAGCGCCGACAAAACCCGAGAGAAATCGCATCAGTGCCAGTAGTTCATACGACTGCATCCAGGCAAATACAATGGAAGTTAGTCCGCCAGTGACCAATATCAATGACAGCATGATTTTGGGTCCAAACTTATCAACCAATATGCCAACCACGATTCTTGCCGGAATGGTCATGGCAACATTCAAAATTAGCAATACTTTTGCCTGCTGCTCTGTCAGTGATAATGCTTCCTGGATAAAGGGCATCAGCGGCCCCAAACTCAACCACACAACAAAGCTCATAAAAAAGCCGAACCACGTCAANNTTAATCTCTCTTCCACGAAAATCCCATAAAAAAAAGCCTGCAAAAATCACTACATCAGTAGCAATCTCAACAGGCCTCAATGCCAAAAAAATGAATAGACTTCCGTGTCAAAATTCGACCAACGCAACTTTTCGTTGGCGAAAAAAAAACGCTTACCTAATTTTTAATATAAAAATCAGTGTAAACGTCAATGTTTGTTATCTCCCCGTCATTGGGGAATTAAGGCCATTATACCACAACATTTTGCTCTGTACGGAGACCCATAATCGCATCGCGGAAAAAACTGATTAAATCCCTGAAATACACGAGCATTAGGTAATAGATCTTCATGAAAATTCTAAAGAAAATACTGTTTAGTCCCTTTGTAGACCAAACTTTCCTGTCAATGGTACAAAAATATAGTTGCCAAAACGACTTTCTTTTAATGCCTGGCCAACCCTAATACCTCGAGTCATCACTTGAGTAGTTCGACCACCAACAGGGGCAACAATAATACCGCCCTCCGTCAATTGCTCGACTAAGGCCTGAGGAATTTCACTGCAAGCAGCAGAGACAATAATCTTGTCATAAGGGGCTTCCGAGGCATAACCCTGAGAACCATCACACTGCACGACCGTAACATTATCTATTTTCGCTTTGGCTAAATTCTCTTGCGCTTGTTTCACCAATTGAGGAATAATTTCCGTAGCAAAAACTTGATTGGACAATTGACTTATTATTGCCGCTCCATAGCCGCTGCCCGCGCCAACTTCCAAGACCTTGTCTGTTTTATTCATGCTTAAAAGCTCGATCATCACCAATACTGTAAAAGGTTGAGAGATTGTTTGTCCGAAGCCAATTCTTAACGGTGCATCACAGTAGGCTTCAGATTTTAAATGAGCAGGCACAAATTGCTCTCTAGGGGTCGCAGCAAAGGCCTCAAGTACTTTTTTGTCATTAATAAGCCCGTGATCTCGCCATTTTTTTATAAGCGTATCTTTCATCAATTTACCTTTTTTACCAAAATAGCCACTCTAACGGGTATGGGTATTGTCTTTAATATATTAGCAACAATCGATAAAAACCTTAATTGAGCCACCCCATTGAATAACTGTACCTGATCAACATAGCGCAAGACATACTCACAATAAGCAATCGAATTACTTTTGGATTGGCTTTTACTAAATAGTGCGCACCTATTGAGGCGCCAATCACTTGGCCAGACATCATCAATAAGCCAATTAGCCAAGCAACTTGACCGAAGCTTATGAAAACTACCATTGAGGCGACGTTAGAGGCAAAATTAAGTGGCTTCGCCTGAATAGCGGACCTAATCAAATCAAGCCGTTTAAGGGCAACCCCAGTCAACACATAAAACGAGCCCGCTCCCGGACCAAACATGCCGTCATAACAGCCTATTATTGACACCACAATATTTTGAGAACCCCGCTTCGGGACGCTTGATCTGTCTGTATTTTTAACGCCAGGCGAAACAATAAAATACAGTGCAATAAAACCAAGAACAATAGGGATAACCAAAGAAAGAATCTCTGTATTGATAAATTGCACAATAATTGCACCAATAAGGGAGCCAATAAAGGCAAACAGCACACTTGCTTTCACCTCATTCCATCCAAACTTTTTCTTTCGAAACAGCAATAGAGTCGCTGTGCCAATCCCAACGCTGGCTTGTAATTTGTTAGTTCCTAGCGCCAAAAGAGGTGGCATTCCACTAATCATCAACGCCGGTATTGCAAGCAGTCCACCACCACCGGCCAAAGTATCTAAAAATCCAGCAAGTATACCAATGACAAATAAAAAACTTAAGACCTCCAATGTGTAATTTGCTAATTCCATAATTATGTCACCTTTTTACCCGGTTATGCTTAGCGCTAATCTCACGCCAAAGCCTATAAAAATAATCGCCATCAATCTCTTTAACATTTTCCCAAGAGTTGAATTCACACTCAGTTTTTTAGCAATACTGGATGCTGTCCAAGCAACAAACACATTCCACAAAGTGGCATTAATAACAAATATTGCACCAAGTATTAATAATGTTAAAGTTGAATTATCGTAACTAGAGTCAACAAATTGGGGGAAAAAAGCAATGAAAAACAAAGCCACCTTTGGGTTTAGAATATTAATCAATATGGCCTTGCCCATGACAGCAAAAAAACCACCCTGTTTAGTGGTGTCACCTGCAGGGACTGCAACTATAGTTTTAATTATTAATAACGAACAACCCAAATACACCAGATAAGCTGCGCCTATGTATTTAACAACTGAGAAGGCAAATTCCGAAGTTGCCAAAACTGCACTTAAACCCAGTACGGCAATGCAAATATGCACAATACAACCCACACTCGCACCAAACCCTGCAGCAACGCCATAACGCACACCTTGAGATATAGAACGATCAATAAGATAAAGAAGGTCGGCGCCCGGCGTCATGTTCAACAACAAGCCAGAGATAACAAACAGCCATAAATCGTTAATACCAAACATACTCGTTACTCATTTGTCCAAATAATGGGAAACCAATCGGCCCGAAGGCGCTCGCCTGTTTGTTGAGCGATTTCTGGAAAGTTAGGTGATGTTCTGCCAGGACGTTGTCTGTACCTCACGTCATCACCAACCAATCTGAATGACATAGTGCGACTGATTGAGCTTTTGGTGTTGGCGTTAGCGCCGTGCAGCGTTCTAAAATCAAAAGCGACAACATCCCCTGGTTCAATTGCCCACTGTTTAATTTCAAAATCAGATTTCTCAATATCTGGGATGTCCATAAACAGGCTATCATCTTCATAAAAACTTTCATTGCTTGCCCAGCTGGTCGGTCGAATTTCTTTATCTAACTTATGACTGCCGGCAGCACACTTCAAAGAAAGTGCAACATCTCTTTCCTCAAGAGGAAGCCAAAAACTCACCGTTTGAGAGCCTTGCACACAATAATAAGGTATATCTTGATGCCAAGGTGTTGGCACTCCAGAACTGGCCTCTTTGTGTAGATAGTGATCGTGAAAAAATTGAGCAGTCTTGGATTGCATCAGCTCAGTCGCCACTGCGCCCAAAGGAGAATTCAGAACAAAATTTTGGTATTCAGGAATTCTCTGCCAATTGCAAAAATCTTCCAAAAATTGCCCTTGATGGCTATCGGCTTTATGAATAAGTGCGCTTTCGCTAGGGTTATCAATATGAAAGTCTGCACCTTGTCTTAAGGTATCAATCCATTCTTTAAAAACACCTCGTAATACAACAACGCCATCATTATTAAAGCTTTGGATATCAGTTTTACTAAGTGCCACTGTCATGATATTTGATTAATTAACAACTTCATATTTTGAGTTCATTTTTAATAGACCTATAATAATCACTAAAGCCTTAAATTGAGAAGGCAAATACAATAATTTATACACAGCTTTAGAATAATCTTAAACAACTGTATTATTGCTATAATTTTTTACTTCGACAACAATCTATGAAACTTTCTTCTGAGATCTTTTCTATCAAAAAAATTCCCAACGTTGTTTGGAGTTCTGAAGATTCTTTTAATCTAAAGCCTAAGCCATTGACCTTTTTATTTTTAGTATTTGGACTATTTTTGTTTGGCCTAGGAGAGAGCCTTCTTATTACCAGTGGCGCGGGTGTTGGTCCATATACTGTATTAGCTCTAGGAATATCAAATCTCACAGACTGGTCTATTGGTCTTTCTACTCTTGTAATTAGTATTTTTCCTGGAATGGGAACAATTCTAAATGCCTTCATAATAGCATTAACAATTGAATTCTCAGTTTATTATTTACCTTATCCAGAATATTACCCGAAGCAAGTTTTACAAGTCGTAATTGGTGTCCTTACTATAGGTCTTGGGAGTGGATTTTATTTAATATCAAATCTAGGTGCTGGACCAAGAGATGGGTTAATGATTGGCTTACAAAAAATAAGTAACCTACCTATATATTCAATTCGAACGGCGATTGAAATAAGTGTTGTTATCTTGGGATCAATTTGTCTGCTTAATAATATTGATAAATTATTAGGAGAAGTGATTGGACTTGGAACGGTTATCTTTGCTTTGGGTATTGGGCCGTCAGTAGCACTAGGGATTAGTATAGTTGGTAAATTATCAAAACCCATATGAGAGTTTTATGCAGTTTAAATCATTACGTTACGTAATTTTTATTCTTAAATTTTTCAGACTGCCATTCTCCAGTTTGCATTATTTCCCGTAAACAAGTTATCGCATTCCATATATCTTCAAATCTCATATAAAGGGGGGATATCCCAAATCGCATGATATTAGGTTCACGATAATCGCCGATAATGCCGTGTGATATTAAAGCTTGAATAATGGGGTAGGCGTTTTCATGAAGAAAAGAAATCTGACTTCCACGTTGTTCTGAATTTTTTGGAGAAAAAAGCGTAAAACCAAATTGATTGCATTCTTGTTGTATCAATTGTATAAACATTTCAGATAACCTAGTGCTCTTTGTGCGTATTTCTTTTATTGATAGTTCCTTAAAGATTTCCAGTCCACTCTCTATTGCTTTATAAGCAATAATTGGTGGCGTTCCACAAATAAACTTGTTAATGTCATTTGCAGGCTGATATTCCACTTCAAAGTCAAAAGGCTTAATATGCCCTAACCAGCCAGTCAATGGCTGCGAAACTTGTTCAATAAGAGAGCGATGTACAAATAAAAACCCAGGGGAGCCTGGGCCACCATTTAAGTGCTTATATGTACAACCAACAGCGAAGTCCACACCAAGATCATGTAGATTCATCGGAAAAACACCGACGCTATGACTTATATCCCAAACAACTAGAGCACCTTTTTCATGTGCAAAAGTTGTAATTTTTTTTAAATCAGTTATACGACCTGTCTTATAGTTAATATGTGAAAGCACTACAACGGCGGTCGATGAGTCGATATATTTTTCAATCTCGTCATCCCCCTCATCAATCAAGCATCGCTCATAACCCTCACCAAACATCTTATTGACGCCCTCTAGGATATACAGATCTGATGGAAAATTTCCGGCCTCAGTAACAATTACTTTTCGAGTCTTATTCAGTATCAGTGCAGATGAAAGAACCTTGAATAAGTTAACAGATGTGCTATCAACAACAATTACTTCACCTTCTTTTGCGCCTATTAATGGCGCTATCTGGTTACCAAGATTACGGGGTAAATTAATCCAGTTTTCGTCATTCCAACTTCTAATTAAACCATTGCCCCACTCTTTTTGAATTACTGAGTCTAGTGACTTAATGGTATTTTTAGGGAGAGGGCCCAAAGAGTTACCATCAAAATAAATAACATCTTTTGGCAAGGCAAATTCTTCTCGAACTTTTTTAATCGGGTCAAGAGTATCGAGCTTTATAAAGTCTTCTCGATTCAAATTATTCATTTTCTTAAGCTAAACAAAACGAATATCATCTAAAAATGGAAATTTTTTTCTAACCTTAACTACTTCGCTAGTATCAAATTCACAAACTTCATACTCAGTTTTTTCATCTGTTTGCATCAAAATCTTTCCTAGTGGATCAATTACCATCGAAGCTCCATGAAATTTTAAGCCTACCCCATCATCACCTATACGATTGACACCAACAATAAAGCACTGATTCTCTATTGCACGTGCTATTAGTAAGTTCTGCCAATGGGATTCACGAGTGAAGGGCCAATTTGCTATAACAAAAATAACCTCAACTTCTCTTGCAACCTGACGAAAAATTTCAGGAAAACGTAAATCATAACAAATAAAAACCGAGCAAGAAACTCCAGCCAATCCAAAGGTTACAGATTTATCTCCAGGAGCAAAGTATTTACCTTCATTTGCATAATTAAAAGGCTGTAGTTTTGAATATTTTGCTTCTTCATTTCCATGATCATCAAAAACAAGGGCGATATTATGAGCTTTTTCGTTTGGCTCTTTTTCACTAGCACCAGCTACAATATTTATTGAGTGAGTTAATGCGAGTTGTTGGAGAGATTGATAAGTTTTAGAGTGTGGAGTTTCAGCATACTTTCCTACCTCTGCTATAAAGCCTGTATTAAAAACTTCCGGAAAAACAACTACGTCACATCCATCAGTTTTAGCTTGAAGAATAAACTCTTCAGCACGTTCAAGGTTTTTGTCGATATCTTGCCAAGCAATATTTAATGAGATAGCTGCAACTTTCATCTAGTTTTTTGTGTTTTAAGACAAATTATAATCGAATTAATAAATATCCAAAGGTCATTAAGTAGTTCTCAAAAGCGATAAAATTAAGCAATGGATAAAATTATCCTTCAAACTGATGACTTCGATTTAACGACTGAGGTAAATCTCGCCAGAGCAAATAACTCCAGCGTTGGGGCAATTGTAAGCTTTGTTGGAACTGTCAGAGATCTTCGCTCGAAATCTCTTAGCTCAATGACTCTTGAACACTACCCAGGAATGACTGAAAAATCTCTCGAATTAATTGCTACAAAGGCAAGAGAGAAATGGGAACTTCAAAATATTACTATTATTCATCGAATTGGAACGCTAAATGTCAACGATCAGATTGTCTTAGTGATAACAACCAGTAAACATCGTCAAGAAGCTTTTGATTCATGTAATTTTATTATTGACTACCTTAAAACTGACGCACCCTTTTGGAAAAAAGAGTTAACAGAGAATAATGAGGGATGGGTAGAGGCACGAGTGAGCGACAAAAAACAAAAAAAACGCTGGAAATCTTAAAAATTGAAGTCTTCTGGGCTATTTAAATTAGTTAATAACTCCAAATGACTTGAAACATCTACTCTTTCTGTACGTTGCTGACGATACCAGAGCGCCATTTTGCGACCTCCATCATCTAAAAATTTATCTAAACTTTCATTAAGATTTGATTTCATAAGCGCAAATGTTGCGTGCATTATTTTACCGTCATGAGCCACACAAATATCCGACTCACTAGATTCCATTCTCTCAATCAAAGCATCTATTAACGTTAAATTAATCATTGGGCTGTCACAGGGGAGTACTAGCAAATAATTGGAAGAGCAGACTTTTAAAGCTTTAGAAATTCCAGCTAAAGGCCCCTGATAGTCTTCTAAATCATCAACAATTACTTTGCCATATTTTGAATAGTCATCTAAACTTCTGTTTGCACTAATAAATATCTGATTTACTCTGATTTTAACTACATTAACTACATGAGCTATTAATGAAAGACCACGAAATTCAATGAGGCCCTTGTCTTTGCCGCCCATTCTTGATCCTCGCCCACCTGCTAAGATAACAGCTGAAATCTCATTTTTAGATATTTTTTTCACTTAATGCTTGTTCTTTTTTCAAGTCATTTGTAATTAGAAAATTTACTTGTAATTGTATAATACACCCTATGAATACTAAATCCTTATTACCTGATGAATAGTCAAGAAGTTAACTCAAGCTCAGCAATGTTCAATGATTCGTTGATGAGTGCAGATGATGCATTAACATTTTTACTTAATTCTGCTAGTGTCTCAAACAAGACAGAGAGATATTCATTCAACAATTAACGTCCCAGGCTTTGATAATAGCGCCATGGACGGCTACACTATTGCACTTGATGATAGTCAAGTATCACAAACCAACCTGAGTTTTGATATTGTTGATAGAATCACTGCAGGCTCAACTGGTAATGACTTAAAAATGGGTTGTGCTGCAAGAATATTTACTGGTGCACCAATTCCAAAAGGGGCTAATACTGTTGTTATGCAAGAAGAATGTGAACTATCTGAAGATGGCTCTCAGATTTCAGTTGCAAGAGCTATTAATTTGAATGAAAATATTCGACCAACTGGTAATGACATCCTTGAGGCTGACGTTATTCTTAGCTCCGGTAAACAAATTCAACCTCAAGATATTTCTCTAGCTGCCTCAGTTGGCGTCGGTGAGATAGTTGTTTTCAAAAAAATTAAAGTTGGTGTTTTTTTTACTGGCGATGAACTAGTGGAACCGGGAAACCCCTTATCACCTGGAAAAATTTATAACTCTAATCGCTATGCACTGGTTGCCCTTCTCAATCAGGTTGGTTGTGATGTAATTAATCTAGGAAATATTGAGGATAAGTTAGATGCAACTTGCGATGCACTTGAAACCCTTGAGACTCAGTGTGACTTAATTATGACTACCGGTGGCGTCTCTGTTGGTGAAGAGGATCATGTCAAACCTGCCGTAGAAAAACTTGGAGAATTAAATCTCTGGAAAATTCGAATGAAGCCTGGAAAACCTCTAGCTTATGGTAAAGTTAAACAAACCCCATTCATTGGACTACCTGGCAATCCAGTATCAAGCTTTGTAACCTTTTGTATTTTTTCATTGCCATTTATAAAAAAAATGCAGGGAAACACTAACTATGGTTCTAAAATATTAAAGGTGAAAGCAAATTTTGATTCTAAGCGAGCTAAACCTAGGCGTGAGTATGCGCGTGTTCGTATTGATTACTCATCGGAAACACCTTTAGCAAACCTTTACCCCAAACAGGGCTCAGACGTAATGAGTTCAGTTGTTTGGGCCGATGGACTTATTGAGATACCTGAAAATACTACATTTGAAGCCGGAACCATACTGAACTATTACCCATTGAGTGAATTAACGAGATGAGTAAATTAACCCATATCAACGCTAATGGTGAAGTACAAATGGTTGATGTTTCAGATAAAAATAACACTACGCGTGAAGCTAAAGCTGGCGCAAGAGTAGTAATGCAACCTGAAACGCTTGAGTTAATTGTCTCTGAATCAAATAAAAAAGGAGATGTCCTTGCTGTTGCTAGAATTGCAGGAATTCAGGCTGCAAAAAAATGCTCTGATCTTATTCCTCTTTGTCACCCTCTGATGCTATCAAAGGTGAGTGTTGAGCTCACTCCAAATAATAAAAACTGCTGTATTGATATCATTGCTACAGCCAAGCTTAATGGTAAAACTGGAGTTGAAATGGAGGCATTAACTGCTGCAAGCATTGCAGCTCTTACGGTTTATGATATGTGTAAGGCGGTCGATCGCTTTATGCGCATTGATAATGTTCAACTAATAGAAAAGAAAGGTGGAAAGTCGGGGCACTGGGTACTACCATGATGAATAAGATAATTGATCCATATAATCGAGAAATTACTTATTTAAACAGATGTCATTACTGTAGAGAAGAGGATCACCAAACTCATACCAAAAGATCACAAGTTCTCTCTTTTGAAGAGATTGCCAAAATTGTTCGTCTTTTTTCAGAATTAGGAGTTACAAAAGTTCGTCTTACTGGTGGTGAGCCCCTACTTCGAAAAGATATTCTTGAGCTAACTAAAATGCTGGGAGAAATTTCAGGTCTTACTGATATCCCACTTTCAACTAATGCACACCTCTTGAGTCCATTAGCAACTGAGTTAAAAGCTAACGGCATTAATAGGGCAAATATTTCAATTGACTCACTTATTCCAGAGCGCTTTAAGGAGATTACTAGGGATGGAGACTTAGCAACAGTCATCAAAGGTATTGACGCTGCAATTTCAGCTGGAATGAAACCTATCAAGCTAAATATGGTAGTCATGAAGGGTATTAATGATGATGAAATTGAGTCAATGATTGACTTTGCCATTGATCGAGGTCTGGATATTCGTTTTATAGAGACTATGCCTATAGGTCTTGCTGGAATAGAGGCTGTCGATAGACATT
>LWDU01036389.1_pt1 | contig 13410 bp, 6 predicted proteins | sample 727161 | NCBI WGS metagenome assembly LWDU01 (sample SAMN04566230, study PRJNA314399) | hydrothermal vent metagenome | isolation source: deep sea hydrothermal plume seawater | place: Mexico: Gulf of California, Guaymas Basin | collected 2004-07-11 | reverse complement strand
GTGGTTCGCCTTCCGCCCGAATTGATGTCGCCTGATAACTGGCGGGGAGGTATCCGTTCGAAAAGTTCTCTTTGCCTCCCGGTGGCACGGCGCCGCTGTTGAGCAGCACATACCCGGGCAGATTCCGGCTTTCGCTGCCCAGTCCGTAATTGATCCAGGAACCCAGGCTGGGTGAGCCAGCTCGGAGGCGGCCGGAATGCAGAAACAGATTCCCGGCGGCATGCAGAGGCAGTTCGGCGACCATCGAACGGATGACCGCAATGTCATCGACGCAATCGGTAATGTGCGGAAACAGTTGGCTGACCGGAATTCCCGAATCACCGTAATTCCGAAACTCCCACGGACACTTCTTCCATTTTCGGTTGGGCGTTGCCGGTGATTTTCTGCCTGCACGCTTCGCCCATTCGCCGAGCTGCTGGCCGTCGTGTTTTGTCAGTTCCGGCTTTGGATCGAACGAGTCGACGTGCGATACGCCTCCGGGCATGAAGAAAAAGACCACGTTTTTGCATTTGGGTGGGAAGTGAAATGTGGCTGGACTCGCGACAGGACCGGCGTAGCTGTTGTCTGACATCAAAGCTGACAGCGACATCAGGCCAAAGCCCGTCGAAGCAGTCGCGAGCATCTGACGGCGGTTGACTGGATTTGGCGCTCGTCCCGGGCAGATTCCCTGCGGTGTTGGTGTATTCATCATCGCGGACCTTCAGCTATCGGATGTAGATAACTTCCTTCATGTTGAATACGGCGTGGGCGGCGTCCTGCCAGACGCGCGTGTTCTTCAGCAAGTCGGCGTCATTGGAAGAAGTCTCTCCAGCCAGTTGCCGGATCAGCGTGGCAAAATGCCGTTCCTCTTTTTCCCTGGGCATGCGTCCAAGCGCTCGGCGGAACATGCTACGGACACGCTCTTCGAACGAATCGTGATCCGCAGCAACAAGTCGTCGTGCCCAGAAATTCGCCTGATCAATCACAAAGGGATCGTTGAGCAGCGCCAGTGCCTGAGCGGGTACGTTGGTCCGATCACGACGTCCACGCGTTGCCGTGGGATTAGGGAAGTCGAACAGTTCCAGGAACTGCGGTCCTTCCATCCGAGTGACTTTGGTGTAGATGCTGCGGCGGCCGTCTCCATCAAGCGGCCCGATCCAGAGCTTGCGATAATCCGTTTCTTCTTTCCGATGCGGATGAATGCTGGGACCAAACAACTTCGCGTCCAACCGGCCGGATACGGCGAGAATCGTGTCACGAATGGCCTCTGCGCTCAGGCGACGTGCCGGGTAGTGATGCAATAACTGATTTCCCGGATCGAGCTGCACTGCCTGCTCGTTGGGAAGACTCGACTGCCCATACGTTCTGGTCAAAACAATTCTGCGAATGAGCCTCTTGATGGACCAGCTGTCACTGACGAAGCCTGTTGCTAAAAAGTCGAGCAACTCCGGATGTGTCGGCTTTTCGCCCATGCCACCGAAGTTATCCGGGGTCGCCACGATGCCTCGACCAAACAGGTGATGCCAGACACGGTTGACCATCACGCGCGCCGTCAGCGGATTGCTGGAGCTGGCGATGATTTCTGCGAGTTCACGGCGACCGCTGCCACGAGATCCAAACGACTGCGAAGCATCGGCAAGGACTTCGATGTACCTTGGCTGTACGACGGCTCCCGGCTTCAATGGATCACTTCCCTGCAACACGGGAAAGCCCCTCCCATGGCCATGATCCGCCAGTCCGGCAATCACGCGCGGTTCCGGGATTGTCGAAGTCACGTCGCGATAGCGCTTCATCAGGTCGCTGATCTGCTGATTGCCCTGCGATGAGTTGGGAAGTATGCCTGCCTTGAGAGTCCAGTTTATCCAATACACGTCGGCATCGCTGGCGAGATCGTTCTTCCAGGCGATTACCGCGTTGCGCGCTACCGTCTGGAAGACCGTGGCGATGCCGACTGCGTCTGAAGGCTGTGGCTGCTCGAACAAAGCCAGAATGGGACTCAGCTCTGCCAACGGTGCTGAAGGAGAATCGTGCAGCACGGCCTGCATCACACCGAATGACGAGCGAGGTGACCGCAGATCTTTCGGATCGTTTGTGCCGGCCCGACCGGGGCGGTCCGGCCACCGTGGGTTGTCCGACCGGGTTGTCAGCTCAACGAACGAGCGATGCGAGCCACCGGCACTGGTTGGAAAGCGTTTCCACTTTGACACTCCACCATGGAGATACTCGAGACCACCACCCGCGAATTCGTTCAACGCGCAACTGTCGACGACCGAGCGGACCATGCTGCGTCCATCTCCAACCAACTGCACGCTGATGTATTTCTTCTGTGTCGGAAGCCACGGCGATCGAAGCGAGCCATTCAGGCGATCGGAAGTGACGTTGGTGTAGAGGCCGGCGGGAAGAATCGCGGCAACGACCTGATCGCCTTCGTGCGTCAGAGTAAACTCGCCCGCTCGACTTGGGCCATTCGACAAACCAAGCCCGCTGGCCGACCAGTCAGAAGTCTCTGATGCCCGGAAATCCGCCCAGACTTCGAAGTTCTCCGCGTTCGATTTCACACGACGGGTTTGCTCGGCGGTGTACTCCTTCTTGAGGTCCAGCCAGAGCGACGCGACGTCGACCTCAGCATTCCGTCGGGAGAACCGACGCAGAACGTATCCCGGATCTTCACGACCGGGTTTTTGGTCCTTGAGATATTCGGTCAGCGGGCTGGAACTTCCGTCGCCATCCCGGCCAGCCGATATCGCCGACACGATGGCATCTCGCGACTGGTCAACTGCCGAAAGCCATTGTTTCCCAAGTTGCTCGCGAAGCTTCTTCTTCAGCTCCTGTGTTTCTGCAATAACGTCGGCTATCCGCTTTGGTGAATCGACGGTGTGAACGACCTGGCTGCAACTCTCCAGCATGCCAACCAGAGCGTAGTAATCTTTGGTCGAAATCGCATCGATTTTGTGATCGTGGCAGCGGGCACAGGAAATGGTCAACCCCTGAAACGCCTTGGCAAACGTGTCGATTTGATTGTCGAGGGCGTCGAATCGAATCTCCGGAAACTCAACACAGTTGTCGTGCCCCAGTTCACCGAACCGCCAGAACGCCGTGCCGGTGATAGACTCGTTGATACCAAGCCGCTCGTTCAGACGGGGGCTTTCCAGCAGATCGCCAGCGATGTGTTCGCGGACAAGCTGGTCGTACGGCACGTCGTTATTGAACGCTCGAATCAGATAGTCGCGATATCGCCAGGCATCGCGGATTTCATGGTTCCACTCGTAACCGTGTGTCTCGGCGAAACGAACGACGTCCATCCAGTGGCGAGCCCAGTGTTCGCCGAAATGTTTTGAGGCCAGCATTCGATCTACGAGTGCTTCATGCGCGGCATCGGGATCTGCTTCGGAGTCTTCAACAAACTGTTCGACCTCAGCGGACGCAGGTGGCAGTCCCGTTAGTACAAGCGACAGTCTTCGCGCCAGTACTCGTGGGGTTGCGGGTTGTCCCGATGTAATTCCCGCGGCTCGTTGCTTCGCAGCAATGAACGCATCAATGGCGTGTTTCACTTCGACACCAGACTGTGTGGCCGGCAGCTCAGTCGCGACCACTGCTTGAAGGCTCCACCAGCTACGGCGCTCATCAAGGACCGTTCTCCACGAAAGCTCGGACACCTCTTCCGCGGAAGGCGGCCGGTCGCGGGGGTCCGGCGCTCCGATTTCGATCCACTTCTCGAAGTCCGCGATGACCTTGTGTGAAAGTTTTCTGTCGGGCGGCATCTCGAACGACTCGTGCCTGATCGCTTCCAGCAACAGGCTCTTCTTTGTTTTTCCCGGAACAACGGCAGGACCAGATTTACCGCCCTGGCGGATCAGATCGCGACTGTCGAGCCGCAAGTCGCCTTTTACGTCCGGAGAAGCAGCCGAATGGCACTTGTAACAGTGGCGGATCAGCACAGGGCGAATTCGTTGTTCAAAGAACTCCACGTCGCCCGCAGCCCCATCGTCACCAAAAGCGACCCGCGTGGCGAGAACCACCACAATCACCAGGGGCATTTGGCTGAAGTTCATGGCCATTTCCGTAAGTGAACACAGGTTGCTGGTTGCACACTGATTAATCAGTGATTACCATAGACAAGCAGGATAGCGGCGTCAAGCAGGACACCCAAATCAAGCGCATCGTCGTTGAACCACAAATCAAGAGGACCAGAGCATTGCCTCCAGCAACTCCAGCCATCAGCGCCGCAGGATTTGTCAACGAGTTGGCGCGTTTCATCGAGGAACGAAGCCTTAAACCGGGCGATCGCCTGCCGTCCATTCGTGATCTGGCAGGTCAGTTCGGAGTCAAGGCGGGCCTTGTCAGGGATGCCTTGCTGGATGCGCAAGGGCGGGGACTGATCAAGGTGCTGCCGCGAGCCGGCGCCTTTGTGGAACCGCCGGTCGAATCCGTTCAGCCGTCGACTTCAGCCGAACGTCTGGGACAACGGCTGCGTGAACTTTTGGCCGCTGAGAATCAGAATCTCTTCCACTTATTGGATGCGCGCGAGACGCTGGAGCTTGCTCTGATCGCCCAGGCTGCGCGTAAGCGCGAGATCGAAGACCTGTTTTCACTGCGAGACATTCTGGAGCGGATGGCGTCGATCCCTCCGAAGAAACGCGGAGAGGATTACGTCGGACTCGACATCGAATTCCACCTGGAGATCGCCCGGCTGTCCGGGAACGCCGTGATGGCTGCGATGCTGTGTGCGGTGATGGAAGAACTTGCGCCTTGTCTCAGGGAGCTCCGCTGGTCACCCAAGCGGCATTCGGACACGGACAAGTCCCACGCTCGACTCTACTCCGCGCTCGTCGCAGGCGACGCGTCTCTGGCTCAGCAGGAAACGCGCAATCATCTGCAACACGCTTATCAATCTCTCCTCGACCGCATCCGCCAGCCACCAAAGGTCGGATGATTGATCTTGCCAAGAGGGTCGGGAGTCTTTTTCGGATCAACGGCCTTTGAGTTTGATTGGTCACTGCCCGAAAAAGACTCCCGACCCTGTTGTCATCGCAGCAATGTGCTGCGTTCCGCCTTTCGCAAGGCACGCTACTGGTTCGGCATTTCGTCGCTGCCAGTGCCGTCTGTGTTTGTACGTGCATCCTCCAATGCCGACAGCAGTCTGCGAACGTCCTTCGCCCCATTGATGATGACCAGGACGGACATCATCGCGAAGCCGAACAGCAGACCCACGAAAACGACTTGCCAGATCAGTTGCCAGTTCATGTCGATGCCTTTCGTTGTGTTCGTGTTTTCAGCATGCTTCGGCTTTCGGGCTCAGGTGCCAGATGTATTGTTCTCATGCAGGACGCCACCGGTGTCTTTGTTGTCCGGCCGCACCAATGAACCGGCGACGGTCAGGAAAATGGAGATCGCGACGGTGATCAGTCCGATTTGTGGACTGGTCAATGTTTCAACCCACTGGCCTGATGCCACTTGATGTTTCAGGCCGACGGCAATTTGGATCGGTTCCAGAGCCAGCAGCATCAGCAGTCCCGACAGCAGACCCAGCAACGCTCCGAAACTGCTGGTGCCCTTCCAGTAGATACCCATCATCAGCACGACAAAGGCGCCCGTGAAGTAGATTCCACCGGTCACGGCCATGTAGTCCCAGATGTCTTCGCGGCCTTTATAGAACAGACTCCAGTACAGCACGTAGCCGCCCATCAGCACGATCAGAATTCTCGTCAATCGCACTCGTGAAGCGGTGGGGAAAGGCTTCTTTCGCAGCGGCGCGACAATGTCCTGAGTAATCACGGAGCTCCACGTCAGAAAGTACGAATCATGTGTCGACATAAACGCGGCGATCATGCCGGCCGTCACGATGCCAAGGAAGACGGGTGGCAGCAGGCGACCGATGAAGACCGGCATCGCGTAGAGATTCTCCAACGCTGGTTCGTCTCCGTTCGCTGGCAGAAACAGTTCCTTCAGGTCCGCTCCAGCAGGTGTGGACGTAATGAACACCAGAGCACAGATGCCCCAAAAGTACGGGATGATAAATCGCGCGGCGAACGACAACGACGACCAGCAATACTGTCGGCGGACAGCCTGCTCACTTTCCATCGCCAGAGCTCGCGCGACGGCTGTCGGCCACACGGCACTGCCGACAAATCCTGTCGTGACAACCATCCAGAAAATGTACGACCAGCCAAACCCGGTGCCTTCCAGAGTCGGGTCGAATCCGGCGGCGCCAAGTTGCGTCTGTACTCCGTCGAAGATCGTGGACCAGCCCAGTTGCCAGATGGCCATCGCGGTGGCCGACAGCAGACCAATGGACAGGACGACAAACTGAACGTAGTCCGTCAGAATCACCGAGATCATGCCGCCGAGTGTAGTGTAGATCAGGACCAGGGAGAGCAGGGCGACCATCACCCACTTCAATGCTTCGCCTTCGCTGGACATGCCGGTCACGCCAACGATGAACATGGATCCGGTTTTCAGAAACAGCCCCATGTTCAGCACACCGGCCAGCACCAGTAACACGCCCCCCAGCACTCGAATGTTCTTGTTGAAACGCTTTTCGTAGAATTCCGGAATCGTCAGAACTTCCATCCGCCGCAGTGGGCCGACGATGAAACCCGTCATGCCGACAAACAGCGTGCCAACCCCGGCAATCACGCCGACATGAAACGCCGCGAACCCGCCGGTAAAGCCCTTTTGAGCGGAATACATGACGGTGACAAGGCCCAGTTCTGTGCCCGTCATGGTGGCCACGCCCAGCCAGGTGCCGACCTTGCGCCCCGCGCCGATGTAGTTCTCCATCGACCCGGCGTAGCGTTTGACCGCCAGACCGATGCCCAGAGACACCAGCAGGTAGACGACTACGATGACAGCATCGATCGTCCCGAAGTTGGTGCGGCTGAAAGCCTGCTGTACTTCTATGTTCATGACCGGAATTCTTAAACAGGGTGCTGCGACAGTATGTTCGAGTCTTCCGGAAAAACAACTCACCGGTCTGCGCGCATCTTTGCGGGTGCAGTAACGGATTGTGGTTTCGGACGGGTGGGTGGGGCTGGACCGAGCCTGCGAAGGAGAATCAAACTGGCACTGTCGGCCCCGGGGTTTCACTCGTACCTCGCTCCAACCCCGGCCACACCTTCCATCTTTACAACCATTCGTTACTGCACCTCATCGTTGTAGCGATCAGTGGGCATGAGGCAACGGTTTCCGGGCGGTCGCTCGGTTTTTCGTGCGGTCATGCCGCGCGACCTGCATTCCTGTATTTGGCGCACTTCATAGGCGTCGGGGCTGTGCGGTGGAGCATCGGGTGATTCCGATGACTGAGGCTGGCAGGGAAATCACAACTGATTCCCTCGCTTCCGCGTCAGACTGCCTGCTCCGAGTGGAATCACTCAATCTTCGCCTCTAGACTACCGACGCTGGTGGCTGCGGAAGCTTCCGTCGTTGTCACCAGATTTCACAGAGCATCAATAAACATTTCTTTCAAAGCAAGCGACTCGAAGATGAAAGCCATCGCCGTCCGGCCCGGTACGCCTAACAGCGTCCACATCGCGGAACTTGAAAAACCTTCCGTCAGCGATATTCCTGATGATCGCGGCGTGCTTGTTCGTGTGCTGAAGGTGGGTGTCGACGCCACTGACCGCGAAATCAATGACGCATTGTATGGCAATGCTCCGGAAGGTTACGACTTCCTCGTGATCGGCCACGAGTGCTTTGGCATTGTGGAAGAGGTTGGCTCGGCCGTCAGGAAGGTGCAGCCTGGTGATTATGTGACGTGTACCGTTCGTCGACCTGGTGGATCCATTTTCGACAGGATCGGCCGTTCCGATATCACCAGCGAAGAGCAATACTACGAACGCGGAATCAATCTGCGCCACGGATATCTGACTGAATATTTTGTTGACGATGAAGAATTCATTGTGCGAATGCCCGTCGGTCTGAAGCACCTGCATGTGCTGACAGAACCCATGAGCTGTGCTGCCAAGGCCGTTGAACAGGCCTTTCTGGCTCAGCAGCGTCTGCAGGTCTGGGAGCCGAAGCGGGCGTGGGTGACGGGATCGGGGCAAATCGGTTTGCTGTCGACGTTGATTCTGCGTCTACGGGGCATGGAGGTGTTTACGATCGCTCGCGGTAAGAAACCGAATCTGAAATCAGAAATCGCTGAAGGTCTGGGTTCCACGTACATCAGCACGTCAGAAAAATCGCTGAAGGAACTGGCCGACGAATGTGGTAAGCCGGATCTGATCATCGAGGCTACCGGCAGCAGTGCGATTGCCTTCGAATGCATGGAAGTGCTTGGTCACAACGGCTGCATCGTGTGGACCAGTATCACCGGGGGAGAACGCAAAGTTGACGTTCCCAGCGACAGTGTCAATCTGAATTGGGTGCTTGGGAACAAGTTGCTGCTGGGATCTGTGAATGCAAATTTCCGCCACTTTGAATCGGGGATTTCAGACCTTGCACTCGGTGAAGTGACATATCCAGGAGTGCTGCAGAAGATCCTGACGAACCCCGTTGATGGTCTCGGCAACTACGCAGAAATGATGCGACTGCTGGTCGAAGACAAAGACGCGTTAAAAGTTTACGTGAACGTCGCAGAAGGCTAAGCCGGGCGGCCCCGGCCGGGCCATGGCGCACGGCGGTATTGGCAGCTGACGAGTTGTCACCGGCGGGAGGGTCGCAGAGAAGGCGATTCTCCGGTGGGCATGCGGTTTTGGAGAGCCGCGGTTTTCGTCACGGAACGGGTCCGTTCATCGATCGCCGACAACCTCAGGCATCGGCAGCTTCTGCCGATGCCTGTTTTTTTGTTGGTCAGCTGGCACTAATTGCGCTCATATCCATGTTGCAGCAGTTTCCGCCCACCCGTATTCTGTCGGTCCTCTCTTTGTGAATCCATTCTCAACATTCGCTAAAGATCCGGCTCATTCTGTTTCTCAACTGTGAGCTGATCGCCTGCACTGCCAACTCCGTCTCTCAGGAAAGGCACATATCATGCGTAACCAACTATTGTTCGTGCGGGGCGCTGCATGCGTCGATCGCCTCCGAAAATTCGGGCAGGCCAACGCCACAAGCACGCCATATTCGCCCCGCATTGCACTTGCCGTCGCCCTGTGTGTCGGACTGACCGCATTGTCAGGCTGCTACTCCATGAACGGTTACGTCATGAACGCATCCGGGCACGCGTACTACGATCAGGGCAACTACGCCATGGCTGCTCGTGAATTCCAGACAGCGCTGGCGAGTCGTCCGAGCAATCCGGACTACATGTCCAATCTTGCCAGGACGCAAGTGAAGATGGGAGACAACCAGGCGGCCGAGCAACTTTACCGGCAGGCTCTCACTGTTGCGCCTTCGCATCAGCCGTCCTACCACGGGTTGTCCCAACTGATGCTGGCTCAGGGACGGGGCGAGGAGTCGCTGCGATTGATGAATACCTGGGCCGCGACTCAGCCGTATACAGCTGAACCACATGTTGAACTGGCCTGGCTGCAGCGTGAAATGGGTCAGGAAGATGCTGCCGCACGTTCATTGCAGAACGCATTGCGAGTAAATCCGAACCATTCCACAGCCCTGGCACATCTGGGGCAGTATTATCAGGACTCCGGGCAGGCACCTCAGGCGATTTCGATGTATCAACAATCGCTGCGTGCCGACTGGAATCAGCCTGAGGTGCATTCACGTCTGGCATCCGCTGCTGAAGCTGCTGGTCCGACTCATCCGATGAATCGAACAGCGATGGCTCGTGGAGTCCATCCTCAAAGTCTTCCGCGACAGCAACTCGCCTTTGGTCAGCCAAATCCGGCCATGCAGTTCGCGGCTGGTCCTCCGATGCCTCAGCCACACGTCGCGTATCAGCCACAGATGATGGCTCAACAAACGCCGATGTCCGGTCCCTATGGTCCGCCGCTGGCTTCCCCACAACCCGGCAACCCAATCGCCATGGCGGGTTTTAATCCGTTGATGTCCATTCCAATGGGCACAGCAGATTTGTCCGGTTCTTCAGCGGTGATCACACCGACGACCGGTGCCTCGACCGTGCCAGAAGTTTCTTCCGGCAACGTTCCGTTTCGACTGCCTGTACCCGATCCCGGATTTGCTGCCGGGTCCGGAACTTTGTCTGTTCCTGTCCTGCCGGCAAGCCATTCGGACGTTGTCGACGACGGGGCGATTCCTGAAGTGGAAGCGTTTTAACGCAGTGGCGTGTTCCCCACGACCTCAGCGCCCGAAACGGGTGATCGGAAAACAAAGAATTCCCCTCCCCGCTCGTTCCTCGCGACCCTCCCACGGGGAGCGTGAAATCGTGAAATCGTGGAAATGCGGCTCACGTGGTGATTAGGCGAGCGGGGGACGTCAGTCCCCTGATTCCGAACTACGTCTGCCTTCGTGTAGGCTGCCAGCCTGTACCTGCCTGATACTTGTGTTCGTAGGCAGGCTGCCCGCATTGCGGTGGGCAGCAGTCAGGGACGGTGGTTCGGTTTCTTTGGTGAGAGTTTCCGCACGGCAACGTTGCCCCACCGACAAGGTGTCGGTGGGAGCGGTTACGCCGTCTGACATCGGTTATGGTAGGAATGGGGCGAAGCCAATGTTCGGGAAGGCCGGATCGGCGATCGCTCGCAGGTTGAAGCCACCACTGATGAAGGCCCCGTCAATGTCCTGAGTCGCACCAAAGTTGATGAAGGTATTGTTGGGATTATCCAGGTTGAGGCCGTTGTCGACCTGGAAGAAGCCCGCATCACGGTCAGTTACTCCAACTGCTCCAAGTACGATCGACTTCAGGAAATCGCCATTCGTGTAGGTGGCGCCGTCGGAGCTCAGCACGATCTGATTACCAGTATTGTTCTGGAAGGTCATGTCCAGCTGAGCCGTGTCGTCCCAGTAGATCACATCGAACGTGCCGTCACCCGTGTTGTCGATGGAATTAAAGGTTTCACCGAACGACAGGAAGGATTCTGTTCGAAGGTCTTCTTCAAGATTGCCGCCGAATGTGTTGTTGTTGACGGTGGCCGCAAGGTAAGCCGATGTTCCCACTCGCAGAACCAGTCCTTCACCCGTAACCGTGTTTACTCCGTTGTTCTGGATTCGGTTGCCCGTGATAAACATCCGAGTATTCTGCACCGTTCGCAGGTTCAGATAACCGTCTGCACCGTCCGGAGCAGTACTTGAGAACGCCGTGTTTCCGTTGACCGTGCCGATGTTGCTGTTCAGGAATTGCGGTTGAGTTGGTGTGTAGAAGCCAGGGGATTGTGGCCGTTGATCTGCCGGAGTGAACGGTGGGTCGGGGAATGGGAAGTTTGCGAGATAGGTCAGGCGGCTCTGTCTCATGTTGGTGTCGCCCTGGAAGAATATACCCTCTTCGCCGTTGGAACTGATGGTGTTGCCCGTCAACGTGATCCGCAGCAGGTCAATCAGGACGGCACCTTCTCGGTCCCGTTCGCCTGCAGCTCCGGTGATCAGCAGATTTGCACCTCTGCGATTATTGTTGCTCATCAGGTTGTCGGTGACTGTCAGCTGCACAATCGGGCCATTTTCCTGAACGCCAATGCTGCCAGGAAAGGGCGAGAGCCCATCGGTGTCTGCCGGAGGAATGCTGGAATCGACACTGCCTGGGTCAGCTCCGATGGAGGTGGCATCGTTGATGCCGCCGATAACATTCATACTCAGGCCATCGCCGCCATTGCCGGCTTTCAGTCCATTGTTTTGGCCGCCGATCGTGTTTTCCACGATGCTGATGACGGGGCGGGAAATCGTGAGGCCGGAACCCTGTGCAACAATTTCAATACCATCATCAGCATTGTTCTGAATCACGTTGCCATCGCCAATTCCGCCGACAACCAGAGTTGCCGTGGCCAGCCCCGTGACGTTGTATTGAATTCCTTCACCATCAGTGACGTCAATATCGCTGTTGATGTTGCCGTTTTGAATGCCGACCAGGCTGCCGTCTTCGCCCGGATCCAGTACGCCGTTGCCATTTGCGTCTTCCGACACACCTGCAATGCTGTTGGTGATGGTCGTTCGCGTGACACGAACAATGCCGTCCGCTGTACCACTGGCGTCCCAGCGGATACCGTTGCCACCGCCAGCGGTACCGTTGCCATTGATTGTTGTCGAGCCGGTGCCTGCCGTCACCAGGATGTCTGATGTGCCACCAGTTGTCGTGATATCGATTCCGTTATTACCGTTGTTGCTGATGTTGGTGTCGCCATTCGTGTTCAGGGCCGCATGAGCACCAACCGAAGCGGCTGCTGTGCGATTGCTGGTGACTTCCAGCAGAACTCTCGAATTTTCAATGGCGTTGATGTTGATTCCGTCCTGACCGTTGTTGGAAGCGGTCGTTCCGTTAAACAGGACACGACGACCAGGTGGCAGTCCGTCTGTGGCATCTCCGAATGTGGATGTTTCAGACGAGTTGATCAGGATGCCATGGGCAGTGTTGTTGTTGAGCACATTGTTTTCGCCGTCAGCAATCAGCTGAGCGTCACCTCGCGTGATAAAGCGAGCACCGTTGCCGGCGTTGTTGCTGAAGTCGTTGTTGTTCCATGTGACGGTGTTAACTGTGCCCGACATCGGCTGATTCAGGTTTCCTGTCGCCGTCACGTTGGTGATATCTGCAGTCAACAGCGAAGAATCGAAGCGTTGCAGGAAGATACCATCGCCGTTTGTCAGGACCTCAGGACCATCCACGGAATTGTTGACGGTTGCGTTCGACATGGTGAAGTTACCCTTGCCGTTGCCCGCCACACTGAAGCTGACACCGGCATTACCGTTGCCGTCAATCGTGTTTGCCTGTGCTGCGGTGCCGCCAACCGTCATGTTGATGACGTTGTTTGTCGCACCGAACATATTCGGGCCAAACATTCGTGAAGCAATTCCGCCACCAGTGTTGCTTGAGATGTCGTTGTTCTGAATGACGGCGTTAAGCAGTCCCGTTCCCGTGGCACTCACGGTACTGACGGTTTCAATTCCGATCCCGGTGTTGCCCGTGATTGTGTTGCCCGAGATGATTCGGTTAAGCGCTGGTGTGCCAAAGTCGATCGTGCCACTGCCGTCAATGGACAGAGTCGCACCATTCCCACCATTATCGGTGAGTTGGTTATTGAGCAGGTTGCCGTGGATGATGCCGCCGTTAGCCGCGATCCCTCGGAATCCATCGCCGGTATTCAGTGAGATGTTGTTGCCCTGCAGGAATACGTTGCCACGGTAAGTATTCGAACCTGTTCCGCCGATTGTTGTATCAGCGTCGATGAATGCCCCGGGGCCGTCAGCATTCAGGCGAATGCCGTTGCCGGCACCAGCAGTGATCGTGTTACTTTGAATTGTGATGCCCTCGGCAACGGCGTTGCCTTGTACGTCGATGTTGATGCCATTGACCCGGGCGCCGGATATGGTGTTATTGTTGAATGTTGATGGCAACAACCGAGCATTGTCGGTAGCACTGATTGTGACTCCATTGGC
>LWDU01034557.1_pt1 | contig 13423 bp, 12 predicted proteins | sample 727161 | NCBI WGS metagenome assembly LWDU01 (sample SAMN04566230, study PRJNA314399) | hydrothermal vent metagenome | isolation source: deep sea hydrothermal plume seawater | place: Mexico: Gulf of California, Guaymas Basin | collected 2004-07-11 | reverse complement strand
GCCTCTCTTACACCCATACCAGCCGGCACTAAAAATACTAACATTCCTGCAACCCATGCTATACATTGATATATAGAAATTTCTATTGCCTCATATAAAGTTACTTCATAAAAAGCCAAAACAATAGTGGAAATTGTTAGAATATAAGTTATATATATCCCTATACAAGATAAAAATAATTTATCAGTGCTTATTTTACATTCATTTATTTTTTCCAGATAAAAATATGAATGGAGTTTATGAAAGGGAGTTAAAATAATATTGAGAATAGAGTCTTTATTTAGACAAAAAACCGTCACAAAAGAGCTTATGAATAAAAGACAAGCTATTATTAATGAGTATCTCAATGCTAGATACGCGGAACTAGTGAAAAGAAAAAAAGCTGTAATAAATAACAAGAATCGAATATTTGAAAATACAATTTTTTTCATTGCTTTATCAGAGTCAAGCATAGATGCTTGCATTGCAAGACCCCAAACAACGCCCGGTAAATATTTTGATATTTGTGATAAATAAAATATTTTACACGTTTGGAAATAGCTTATAGATACTTTATAAGAGTTAAGAAGTTTTTTTAATAACCAACATCCTATTAAGGTATTACACAATAAAGCAATTGTAGAAATAACAAGGTAGCTAATTTTAAAGTCTATAATTTGAGCGCTGACTTCCGGCCATGATTTGTAAAGCAAGTAAAAAACAAATCCCAAGCCTAAGGAATATAGTGCATATGTGATTTTTAGACGTGATATTGGCATATTCCCTTTACTATTTTGATTCATCTACTATCACAACTAAAAGCTTGAAACTGAATTAGTGCCAAACTGTGATATTATTGATGTTCTTAATTTATTCGAAATATTATAATAATAGCCTCTTTCAAACAATAAGAAGATACTTCCTATTTAGTAACAATCGATGAGACCAAATCTATGATTGTATTTATCATGGCAAAATCAAGTTTATTACCGTTATATTCTGTAATAAGTATCGAAACCCGATAGCATCACATGAAAATCCTATTTATATCCAGAGCCTATCCTCCTGTTGTTGGCGGCATAGAAAAACTAAACTTTGAGATATCTCATGCTCTAACTGAGTTCGCAGATATAAAAGTCATCGCTAATACCCAAGGAAAATCAGCCCTTCCTTTCTTCCTATTCTATTCATTCATAAAAGCATTATTTATAGCTCGAAAATATGATGTCATTTTATTAGGTGATGGTGTTTTAGGACTATCCGGTTGGTTGTTAAAAGTTTTAACTCGAAAACCCGTCGTTTCAATTATTGTTGGTCTGGATGTGACTTTTAGAAACTCTTTTTATCAAAGACTTTGGGTAAAGTTTGCTTTGAAACGACTTGATTCCTTATTTGCTTGTAGCAATGAAACAATTCATCAGGCTGTAGTTCATGGTATTGATGAAAAAAGCTGTGTTTTTATCCCACTTGGTGTAAATCTTTTTAATGCCACTATGAGTCAAACTGAAGCGAGAAATTTATTAAACTTACAAGCTGAAAAGAAATATCTGTTAACCATAGGACGTCTGGTTAAACGGAAAGGTGTCTCCTGGTTTGTCAGAGAAGTTATGAACAAACTGGATAATAATGTCATTTATCTTATTGCAGGAGATGGTTCTGATAGACTTGATATAGAAAAATCTATTGTGGCATCTGGTTTACAGGATAGAGTCATACTACTCGGTTCGGTCAGTGATGAACAAAAGGTGGCTTTATTACAAGCAGCAGACATATTTGTTCAACCTAATATTCCGATTGAAGGAGATATGGAAGGCTTTGGCCTGGTTGTACTTGAGGCGGGAGCAGCTGGCTTACCAATTGTTGCTTCTAAGCTAGAAGGATTATGTGATGCAATCAAACATGGTGAAAATGGACTGTTGGTAAACCCTGAAAAATCGATAGATTATGCAAAGGTATTATCTGCACTTTTGGATGATGATAACCTACGGCAAGATTTATCTACAAAAACAAAACGTTATATTGAAACAAAATGTCTATGGAGTCATGTTGCGCAACAGTATTATACTGAGCTAGCAACAATTCTTAGAGCATAGTTTAACTCAGCAGAAAGTAATTCAAATTCATTCTACTTTTTTTAACACCCATAAATAACTTGGGACTATCCATATAAAATATTTCGCCATAAATAAAGCAATTCTCGATTTAAAACTATCGGGTCTAAGCATATATTCAGTAAAATACTTGGCGGGCTGTTGAATTACCTTTTCTGTATAGTCAAACACATCAAAATCACGAGTTAGATGTTTCAAGCCCCAGTAACTTAAATGCGTCTCATAATAATGGTTCCCTTTTCCCAAAGCTCTTAAATAGATATGTGCCAATGCTTTTGGAAAAATAGATAAAAAAGGTAAATTATAATGTGGCTCATTCAGCATCAATCGATTGCCAGCAGCAAAGAAACATATGCCATTTGGTTTTAACACCCGATATATTTCTTTCATCATTTGCCTAGAATCAGGAACATGCTCATATACATGAGATGAAATAACTATATCTATGGATTCACTTGCAAATTTCAATTCCATTGCGTCACCGATTTGAAATTCCAGGTTTTCTTTTAAGAAATTCTCATTCGCATAACTAATTGCTTTTTCATCGATATCGACACCAATGACATATTTAAAATATTCGGCAAGATAAAGATCAATTATGCCTGCAGATCCGCCTACATTTAAACAATTTAAATTCTCAAGTCCTCCCAAATAATCTTCAAGAATTGCTACCATAGTACGAGCTTTGTTTTTTCGCATATCCAGATCATACATATGCTTTGCACTACTAGAGTAATCATTTTGATATCCTCTACCCAAATCAACCTCCTTCAAAATAATGCGTCGAATTAATTATCGCCCGCTTTTGAATAGAGCAAACTAGTAATTTGTTCAGAGATTAGTCCCATTAGAAAAATAGTAACTGATGTTGTAAACAGTAAAGCACTCATATTAGTAAATCGACCCATCGCCATAAAAGTGTATACATAATATAACATCCCTGTAAGTAAGCTAATTAGACTTAAGGGAAAAAATATTTTTAATGGTGAATATAATGTACCAATTTTGAACAATATCAATAAAAATCGTATTCCATCTTTTAGCAACTTGATATGACTTTTACCTATTCTTTTATTCGCTTCAATAGGTATATATCCAACGCTATAACCAGATCGAAAGAATGCCATCGTGCACGTAGTGGGATAAGAAAATCCATTTGGTAAAAGATAAAGAAATTTCTTGAATTTCTCGGCTCTTACTGCACGAAAGCCGGAGGTTAGATCTTCAATTTTTTGTCCCACCATAAAAGATGCGAACCAATTATATAGGGTATTAGCACATAGCCGACCTACACTAGCTTGTGAAGAGGCTGATCTGGCACCAACAACCATATCAAATCCCTCGTCAATTTTTTTAAGCATCCCTGAAATATTCTTGGGATCATGCTGGCCATCTGCATCCATAAATACAAACATCTTACCAGTTGCAGCTCGAACGCCTGTTTTAATAGCCGCACCATTGCCCTTCCTATAAGGGTGACTGAGACAGATTACACCTTGAGCTGCACATATCTCTTTAGTTACATCAGTAGATCCATCATCAACAATGATGATTTCCGTGTTCGGATATTCGCTTACCAATACTGGCAATAAGTGTTTCAAGCTCTCACCTTCATTAAGCGCAGGGATAATAATACTTATTTTCATTTATGCCGTTACCTTTCCTCATCTATTGTAATTAAATATTATTCAACTTAGCCAATATAGCAACAATATTTCCCTTATTGTTGCCATCTAAATAATATACTTTAATAATGTCAATATAATCCTTCATCCTTTCGTAAGGATAGAATGGCTGATTATAAGTAGGGCTTGCAAATGGCAGCAAATAAAAATGTCTGCATTCAGATTGCTCTATAAGTTTATAAAAACTTATATCATCGATACTTGCAACAGGAGGTTTATGACTTATTCGCTCCATATATAAGCCAATGATAGAAGGCTTTATACTATAAACACATTGATCCTCAGGTATATAGTTCCTCGCATCTTTAAGGCTTGAAATTACTCCATGAGTAAATCTCACTCCATTTACAGCTGCAACAGGATTTGGATTATACCAATCATACGTCCGTTTATAGGGCATTAAATACTCATCAACCGGCGCATTAAACCTGTTGATTGTTAACACAAGATTTGGCACTAAAATAATTAGTAATATTCCTTGTATAACAAAATTTCCTTTATGGAAGCCATATACAGAATTCAAACTAGGCATTAAATTTTTTATCATGAAGCTCGTTTGAACCAGAAGAACAGGAATGACAGGGTACAATAACCTCATAGATTCAGCAGGGTATGGCCAAGCAAGAACCATTAACATATACAAAAAAACATATATTCCTTCTATTCTCTTTAAATATAAACTGTACATCATTCCAAAAAAACAAAAAATAGCAATAATAGATAATAATAAATATCCAGTGTTTCCATTAGTAAATGACCGGTGCCATATACTTAACATATAAACTGATTGATCTAGTATTTGTAATAATATAGAAACAAGGTCAGTAGAATAACGATCAGAAAATTGACCGGCATATGAAATGCTATCCTGATTATTAAATAGCCCCCATGCGATCATTGGCAATATTGCAGAGAATGAAAATAGATATTTATTATTATTTCTATTTATAAATAGATAGATGATAAAAGACAAAACCAAAGGAAGTCCTGCACTTCGAGTCAAAGTAGCACATACAATGAGAAGCACTGCAACCCAAGCCCATTTTTCACTATTATCTTTCAACGAAATTATGTACAGCACTGACAAACTTAGCAACAAATAGAGATTTTCACTAAGTATTGATAAAGCCTGCATATACGTATTTTGCATCATAGAAAAAATAACAATCAACACTAAAGAATGTAATCTTCCGAGCCCCATGATGGAAGCCCATTTATACAAAACTAAAATGGCCGCTATTAGAAATGATGTCGTTAATAAGTGTGCAATTAATACACTTTCACCTCCTCCTAGCAAACCCAATAACAATGGATAAAGCGGGGGGTATCGACTATGAATAGAAAAATATTCTACAGCGTAAGTTGATTGAGAATAAGGTGAAAACAATTTAGCTGTCAGCAGGTATGTTGCATTATCTCCACCAAACTGAGCGAGAATAGGACTCCACGTCCATATAAAATATAAAGTGGCAATAATAGAAATAATGACTACTGAGCATGCTCCAATTGGCATGAAGATTTTCTGGAGAAATATATTTCTAGAAATCATTTTCTTAAGACCGTTTATGAAAATTCCAACATGACTATCTTAATAAAATGAGACATGGCCTGATCAGACTTAAACATAATTTTTTCATAATCAAAAAAAATATTAGGGTATTTGAGAATTTATATAAAATAAGTACATAAACAGCAAATAAATCAACACCCCTAATCTTCTGTAATTATTTTTGTGCTATCAACAGGATATTTTTTCCTATTGGAAAAGTAATTATGCTCTCTATTTTCCGTACAATTGGAATAACTAAAGTATCATATAGCGAAACTTTCTCCGCGGATAGGGTCTTCGCTAGTAGAACAAGAGCTACATACCACGGTAAAATACCAATAAAATCTAAATACCTCACATCTACTATTTTGAATCCTGCTCGTTTAACGATCATTATCAGATCTTTTTTGTGATAACGTCGATAGTGCCCAACTTTTCGATCAAAATCACTATATAAATAAGAGAGTGCAGGAGCGAAAATTAATATGTGCCCCCCTTTTTTTAACCCACTATAGGCACAACTAAGTTCTTTCTCATCACCTTCTATGTGCTCTAACACGTTGACATATACAACTGAGTCAAAGTGTTCTTTATACTTTAAATATTCATCAACAAAATAATTATTAATTTTTGTAATACTCTTGTATTCCCTCAGTTGCTCTTGGAGCTGAGGAAACATATTTTCTGAAGGCTCAAATGCAACTATTTTTTTTGTGCTTTCAATTAGTAATTTTGAAAAATTTCCTGTTCCCGCTCCAATTTCAGCAACATTATTTCCTAAGTATGGCTTAAATTCATCTGCAATCCAGTTATGGTAGTTAGTAGCAAAAGACATCGCTTCCAAGTCTCGGCCAAAATATTGAGGCTTCTCAATAGATTCAACAATTATATTTTTCATATCTGTAATGCCTGATGATAAAATTCATACATCTTACTTTATTTTTAGTTACAATATATTTATTATTTTGACAATTGGTTTCTACTCTACTATTTTAAGTGGACTATAAATTCCCATAAATATGCCATGTTAATTTCTATTTTAATTCCTGTTTATAATGAAAGCGCTTCCATTATAAAATTACTTAATAAAGTAAATGCACAACATATTGATGACATCACTTTTGAAATAATAATCATTGATGATGGTTCAATAGATGAAACTCTACTCGTATTGCAACAACACCCAGAGCTATATTCAAAAATTATTCAACTCTCTCATAACAAAGGAAAAGGCGCAGCGATTAAAGAAGGATTAAAAGCATCTAAGGGCGAATATATATTATTTCAAGATGCAGATTTAGAATATGACCCTGATGACTATAGTTTATTATTTTACCCCATTTTAAAATTTTCTGCTGATATCGTATATGGAAGCAGGTTTATTGCTCCTCAATGCACACGCGTTCATTATTACTGGCATAAAATAGGAAATAGACTGATAACATTTTTATTTAATATTCTTAACAATACAACTTTTACTGATATATATAGTTGTTATCTTGTTATTCGTCGTTCATTGATTGATGCGGAACAACTAAAAACTGAAGGTTGGGAACAACAAGCAGAAATTTTATCTAAAGCAGTTCGAAAAGGAAAAGTATTTTATGAAGTCCCTATTAGTTATCATGGGCGCACATACGAAGATGGGAAAAAAATCAAAGCTTATCACTCTATTGCAGTTTTACTGATGATTATCAGAGCTCGATTATTCTTCCATTAATACTTAACTCTTACATCTACACGCACTAATTAATAGGCAAACTCCTCAAAATAATATTAACCCTGTAAAAAAAATCAAATTCTTTTAATTAGAAATATTTTATTTTTACCCTGTTTTTCATCTGCAATTGGAAACACCTCATATCTAGCATCAGACTTAACTATTTCTATTGGGTAATATATAGATTGCTTATTCGAAGATGTCATTGGCATAGCAAGAAAATAATCACATGTACTAGTATATTCATGGAAATCATCTGCCGAATTTTTTACATCCGGAAAGTACAAACTTTTACGATGTGTAAATAATAATACTAAAGGTGTCCGAGCCGAATAAATACATGCGCTTTCAGGCACATAATTTGATACGTACGGTAATGATTCGATTACTACTTTTAAAATAGATGCATATTGAAAAGCATCTTCGTAATCTTTTGTCGCCAACCAGTGTCCTGTTCTTGTGTAAGGCTTTAAATTTGGTTCAATATCTATGAAACCTCTCTTTATATAGCTGATACTCGTAGGCAAAACGATACTTATATTAAATAATAATATTACGCCAAATGAAATGTATTGATATTTTTTTTGAGAAAATAATTTTTGAATGGCTATTATTATATAGATTAACAGTACGGGAAAGACGGGATAAATAAACCGCTCTAATAAATAAAACTCGTTAAACGGCCATATTATTACTAGTAACAAATAAACAGGAATGAATATCGCATCGAGTTTATATTTAATCAATCGTGAATAGAATCCAATTAACGAAAGAATAAAAAACATCACTAAAAATGAAGTAACAAAAATAGTATTGTCCACTTTGGACGTAAAAAGTCTCGACCAACTTTGAATTAAAATAATAATTTTATTTTGCAATAAACTAAAGACATCATAAGCACTTATTGCATTTGAATTAGCCACCATCTGAGTAATATAGCTCACATCACCAATCAACACATAGCGATTAAACATCCACATTAAAAATGGCATGCAGGAAAGAGAAATATAATAAAAATAATACCTTGGACGCTTAATAATTAATAATATTATAAAAGCACAAGACAAACCGATTCCTATTGATCTTGTTAATGAAGCTAACGAAATAACTAATGCCCCTAACAACCACTGCTCTGAACTAATCTCATTATCATTCACTAATATAAAGGCCGCGTAAATAAAACACATAAAAAGAAATTCGCTATACAAATCTTGCGAAAACAATAATGATTTTGGAAGAAAAGCTACCATTAAAGCGATTAATATAGCTGTAAATTTTGATTCCGTTAGAACATATACAAAATATCCAATGATTAAAAATGATAATAATAAAAAAGATACGGTTAAGTTAGAGGCAAGAATTAAGTTATGAGTATCCGCGCCAAACATTCCTAATACGATAGGATATATTGGCGGATAAAAACTCCTTTTTTGTATGTAATCAATTGCGGGGGAACTATCATTAACCCAGGGCGAATACAGTTCTGCTTGCAGCAAATATGCCGCATCATCTCCCAACATACCAACAACACTATCACCTGAAGTAAAGTAAAAATAGAAAATAGAAACAGCTATTATGATAGCTGCTATTACAATGTTTGAAGTAGATTCAAAAATATATCGATTATTCATAACTTATAAAATAATTTAATATTTTTTCATAAATAAATTGAATGTTTATGCAGTCCACATCGAAGCTAACGACTTGCTCAATTTAAAACTGCATCTAGTTTTGATAACACTTTTGTCACTCGCAATCCTAATGACACATCTTTATAATATGGCGAACCTTTAACAATAGATTCTTTAAAACGATCTAAAGCAGATCTTAATGGAGAAATTTTTGAGTACTCTATTTTTTTTGTTATATTTTTTGTTATGAACAATAATTTATTAATAGCTTTATCATCATAGATCAGGCTTCCTTTATTTCCTTCAATAGATAATTTTCGTATTGACTCTGAATAATTGTTACTTACCGAAACCTTTGCATTAATCATTTTGTAATCAAGTACTATATTGATATCTTCAATATAACCAATTTCAGTATGATTTTTATACCGATAGTTAGCACTGACGTGAATTGGCTCTTCTAGCAAACTAATAATTAAAGCTATTGGATGTGTCCCCCAGTCCCATAGCGGCGTCACATCTGCTCGTACTGGCCCCATACCACCGAATTTAGCCTCTATGCTATTAATATCTCCGACTAAAGATAGATTGTCCTTTAAACTTTGCCATGCAGGATTGGCTATGTCTGTATAGTCAACATGTAAAATACCGGAATATTCTTCAACAAGATCGTAAAGTTGTTGCGCCTCAACTACTGTCAATGTCATAGGTTTTTCTACAAAAACGGCTTTATTTTGTTTCAAAGCATATGCAGACATTTCAGCATGCAAACCAGCAGGGGAGGCAATAATGATACCGTCTAAATCATAATTCGTAACTACATCTCTCCAGTTCGTACTAACAACACAGGATGACGGTATATTTTCTACTGATTTCTGTATACGAGTAGCTATATGTGTGAGTTGAACCCCAGGTATAGTATCCAGCGTAAGAATTATATTCTTTCCCCATTTCCCTGCTCCAATAAGACCGATTTTTAAGTCTTCACTCATTGTTCCCCAACAAAATTATCATCTGTCCATGACAAAAAGCGCTGCAATCCAGTCTTAAGATCAACATTAGGAACATATTCAAGCTGTAATTTAGCTTTACGGATATCAGGACAACGTCTATTAGGTTCATCGGCAGGATAAGAATCAGGATACTCTATAATATTATGATCAATTTTCTTTCCAATTGCATCGCTACAGTGTTGCACGAGTTCAACCATAGAAATTTCCGGTTTAGGATTACCGATATTATAGGTTTCACCAGGAACTCCTTTGGCAATAGCCCTTAGAAAACCATTGATCGCATCAGTCACATAACAGAAAGTCCGGGTCTGATTCCCTCCTCCATAAACCTTAAGAGGCTTCCCGGCTTTTATGAGACTTGCAAAGTTAGGTAATACTCGATAATCAGCCTCTTGCATCCCCGGCCCATAAACATTAAATGGCCGAATAATAGTCGTCGCAGTTCCATGCAGGTGGTTATATATATAACATAGTGTCTCCCCCATCCGCTTACTTTCATCATAGCAAGCTCGCGGACCTTGAGAAGAAACATTGCCTCTATAACTTTCAGGTGTTGGAATATGCTTAGGATCGGGGTCACCATAAATTTCACTAGAACTGAAAAATGTGTAGCGTGCCTGATTACTCTTAGCAACTTCCAACAGGTTTCTATTGCCAGCAATAGCCACATCAGCTGTTTCTAAAGGATGTGCACGATAGTAAAAGGGACTTGCTATTCCAGCACAATGAATAACAAAGTCTATATGCTCATCAATATTTAACGGGGTTGTTATATCTTGTTCTAAGAACTTAAACTCTGGATATTGATCAATGTAGTTACTTGCTTTTCCTGATGTAATTAAATTATCAAGAATAATTAATTTACATGGCTCACTAAACTTTGTTTCATTTAATCTTGCGAAAACAGACATAAAATAGCGACCAAGAAATCCAAGTCCTCCTGCTAACAATATTGTTTTACCATCATAATCAGCAGTTATTTCATCTAATTGTTCAATAATTTCATCAACATCTGTCATTAGTAAAAATGTATTCATATAATTTTTAGTTCAGGGAGCGGGATGATGAATTGACCACCATCGTTCAAAAATTGTTTATTCTTGCTTACAATTGAGTCTGCAAAATTCCAGGCAAGAATAAGTAAATAATCCGGTTTGAATTCTTCAATAGCCGATGCTGGCAGTACCGGAATATGAAGTCCGGGGCTATATAGTCCTTGCTTTATAGGACTATCATCAATAATAAATGAAATATCATTTTCATCTATACCAAAATGATACATTAATGTAGTTGCCTTAGCAGGAGCGCCAAACCCCGCAATCCGTTTACCCGATGATTTTAAATCAGAAAGCAAAGATCTGAGAGCCTGTCCTTTTTCTTTTATTTCTCTTGCAAATGAAATAAAAGTATTTTCATCGTCCAACTTATGCTTTCTTTCCATGCTTATAAATTCACTGACACTGGAATCAACATTTTTCTTAGCTGTAGTTTTCTGGACATAGCAACGCAAACTTCCACCATGAGTATTTACACGCTCAGCTTTAATGATTTCCATGTTATATCGTTTAAAAAATTGCATCAGCGGTTGTACCGAGTGGTAATCAAGATGTTCATGATAAATCATATCAAATAAAGTTTTTTCATACATATCCAGTAAATATGAGACTTCGAAGACAAATATTGCATCATTTTTTAATAATGAGTAGACGCCAGAAATAACTTCTTCGAGGTTATCGATATGAGCAAATACATTGTTAGCGGTGATAACATCCGCCTGCCCGAAAGACATTTTTATTTCTTCAGAAATTTCTTTATTAAAAAAGGCATGTATCGTTTCTATCCCCGACTTTGTAGCCTGCTCAGCAATTTTAGCTGCGGGGTCAATACCCAAGACACGAAACCCAGCATCTTTAAAACATCTCAAAAGCGTACCATCATTGGAACCTATATCAACAACCAGACTATCTTTATCCAACTCGGCATAATTTATTATAGTAGAAGCATAATTTTCAAAATGCTTAACAAAGACTGACGATGTTCCTGATACATAAACGTAGTCACTGAATAAAATATCAGGAGCAACAATGTCTAATAATTGCAGGTGCGAACAGCCTCGACAAAACCAAAGTTCAAGAGGAAAACAATCTTGTTTTTCATCTAACTCATTTTTTGAAACAAATGCATTCGCAGGTGGCGTTGATGCTAACGAAAGAACTTTGACTAAATTTGCACTACTGCACAACCTGCAAGAATCTCGGTGATAAAAAGCCATGAGTATGTTTATGATGTTATCAATTCAACACGCTCAATATCCGCTTCATAAGTCTCTTGGTCTCTCGGGTTTCCGCCCAATGTAAGGAAAACCGTATCTTCGGGAAATAGCATTGCGTGATCAACCATTGGAGGGGTATACATCATCTCGCCTTTCTTTACCATAACGCACTCGGGCTCATCTTTTGAACCGTGTGGGCGATGATAATATTCAATTATTCCTTCTAATACATAGCAATAATGCCAATCTGTTTTATGATAATGATTAGCACGTATACTTCCTTTCTTTGAAGTGATTAATACTGCGCTCTGCATAGTTGCATCAACTAAAGGATAAATAGCACCTCTTTCATCAGTATATGGTGGTAACAAATTTACCAGTGGCTCAATATTTGTCGTTTCTTTTTTTTTGTTAATCATATTCACCCACCTTTATAATAAAAAAATATAATCTGTTTATCTTTATACTTATTGTTTATATCTATTTCATAACTATCTATAAATATCAATACTCCCAACAAGTTCATATTCTGATTATAAATCAAATTAGATATCTGCTCTGATATTAGGCCATAAAGAATATAGTTACCACGGCAGTAAACAATAAGACTCTCATACTCGTGAAACATCCCACACTATAGTTAAGTGTATAGATAATAAATTCTACCGTATAACTAATAACATAATAAAAATTATTTCTAATACACTCGCCTTATTTTTACTGATTAAATTTCACTAAATTTCTCATTTATACTAGCGCTCTAAAAATAAACTTTAATTTCTCAAAGGCATGTCTTTCAATTCCTCTAATAACACAGATTCCATATACTCAAATTCCTCCCAACCTTTAGATTGCTTAGCTTGCTCTATATCGCCTTTCCCATAAATTAAATCTTTTGTTTCTATTAAATATTCATAAGCTAGTTCATATTGTTCATAGGTACCCATCAGAGCAACTTGCTGAAGAGCAGTAGACGGATTCAAATTAAAAAGCAACGATTCCATAAAAGCTTCTTTTGCTTTGAGATAATTATTTGCCTTCAATTCAAGCCGCCCCATTAAATGTAACATTTCATGCATACGAAGTTCATGTTTTAATATATTCGGGTTTTTTAACGTTGAAAGGAAAATATCTTTAATCTCGTCGTATGTTAGTAACTCACAGGGAAACTTATAAGAAGTTTCCAGTAATTGCGCAAGATTCTGATAAAGATAATGCGAAATAGTTTGTTCCGTTTCCTCTAACATTCGCTTCAATGTATCGACATCACTCTTTGTTAATGTCCCATTGCCACAACTATAAACCGTATCGCCAATTCGTAAAAAAATATTATCGGGTAACGCTTCTATACCCCTTTCCAGGAATTTTTGAGCCAAATCATGTCGATGAAGTCGATGTGCTTGAACGTGTCCTTCTATATAGTTGCGAGCAGAACCTGGGTTATTTTCCGTCCAGACCGACAA
>LWDU01037772.1_pt1 | contig 13424 bp, 8 predicted proteins | sample 727161 | NCBI WGS metagenome assembly LWDU01 (sample SAMN04566230, study PRJNA314399) | hydrothermal vent metagenome | isolation source: deep sea hydrothermal plume seawater | place: Mexico: Gulf of California, Guaymas Basin | collected 2004-07-11 | reverse complement strand
CGGCGAGACCGGCTGGGCGCCGGTCCGGTGCACCCGGTCCGACACGCCGCGGAGCCCCGCCAGCCGGCGGCACGAGGCCGCGTACTCGGGGTCGTCCGTCGGGCCGATGAGGTGGAGCCGAGCGCCGGGGAGGCGCGGGAGCGCGTCCGCGAACGCACGCACGATGGCGTGCACGTCCTTCAGTGGCGTCACGCGCCCCACGAACCCGATGCGTAGATCGGCCGGGGCCGCCGCCGAAGAATGGAGCCGGCGGAGTTCGGCCGGACGGAGCGCGGCGAGCGTGTCCGGATGGTGCACGCCGTTCGGGATGACCTCGCCATCGCGCAGGCCGAGGCGTGCCTGGAGTGGCCGGTTGGCCTCCGTGACCGTCGTGACCGCGTCGGCCGCGGCGTACGCCTCGCGAGCGGACGCCTTCAGCCACTCGACCCACCCCGCCCGACTCGCGCAGGGGTTCCCCCCGGAGACATCGGTGCCCAAGAGCCGAAGCCCCGTTTCCAGTTCGGGCGCCCCCTGCTCCACCTCGTGCCAATAGATGCCGTGCTCCGTCAACAGCAGCGGCACGCCCCGCTGGCGCTTCGTCTCAGCGGCCACGAGACCGGCGAACCCGGTCGAGAGCGCGTGCACGAGCGAGCACGCGGGCACACGCGCCGCCAGCCGGGCGGGGTCGAGCGAGGTGAGGTCATCCGGGAGCGCGAGGTCTACCTGCCAGACCACGTTCGGCGGCACGTCCACGCACCGGCCCTGCGGGGCGGCGCCGGCGTACAAATGGACCACGCCGAAGCGGAGGGCGGGAAGAGCGCGAACCAGGCCATCCACCCAGGTCGTCACGCCGCCGAGGCGATAGGGGTAGGTCCCTTCCAGGACGAGCGCGTGCACGCTAGTCGAGGCGGAGCCGGCCGAGGTCGATGTCTCCGACGAAGACGGGGACGCCCTCGCGTCGCGCGGCGGCTCGGACGGCGGCGGTCTGTTCATCGGTCTGCGCGTAGTCGATCACGAAGGCGGCCCCGCCTGCGCGGCGAACGTCCCGGAGGTAGCCGAGGAGGACCTCGCGCTCGGCCTCGCCCGTCTCGACGGCCACGCCCGTGTCGAGATCCGCCCCGATCCAGACGCCCTCTACGAGCAGTCCGTCGATCACGCCGTCGAGCGAGTCCAGCAAGGGGAAGCCACGGTTCATCACGAGAACGAGGTCCGGGTACGCGGCCCGCAGTTCGCGGATGAGCGCCACCATCCCCGCCTCGGTCTCCGGGTAGATCACGGCCACGTCCGCCACGCTGAACCCCGCGAGCGGCCGTCTCCACGACGAGCTGGCGCCAGCCGGGCTCGCGCGCGTCCACGAACTCGTGCCCCTCCCAGTCCGGGTTCGCGCCGATCACCCAGTCCGGGTCCACACGATCGGCGAACGGCCGCCAGGACTCCACCTCCCCGATGTTGACGTACCCGAGGGCGAGCGTGCCCGCCTCGCGCAAACGGTCGAGGTCCGCGGGCTCGTACGGAGCGGGATCCAGCAGGACCACATCGTACGTCGCGAGGGTGTCGAGGTCCGCGCGAACGGAGAGGACGGCGGCAAAGGACTCCGCCGAGCGCAGCGCCTCGCGCCGTGCCTGACGGTCCGTATTGCCGAGCACGCCCGTCGCGCTGCACGAGCCGATGACCGCGGACGCGAGGGCCAGGAACGCCAGCTTCGTCACCACGAGCGGAAGAGGTAGGTCAGGCGGAAGACGTCCGCGGAGTACACCGAGGAGCCGGAGCGGCGGGCCTCGAGGCGCACCGCGTGCCGCTGGCGGTCGTAGCCGAGGGCGAGACCGAGCTCCGCGCTCGTCGCATCGGCGGCGGGGCCGGTCTGGTGGGCGAGCCCCGCGACGCCCTCGGCGGAGAAGCCCGCGCCCGCCGCGATCCGCGCCGCGAGCCCGAGCGAGAGCGTCGCCAGCTGGTCGGGCGTGTAATAGGGCGTTGAGGTCGGGTAGAGCGTTTCTGAGTCCTCGTAGAGCGCGCCCACGGTGGGGCCGAATGCAAACGCCGGGGCTCCGTCCTCGCGAGCGCCGAGCCGAACGGGCAGCCACTGCGCATTGGCGGCGGCCTGTAGCCGGCGGTTGCCATCCGAGTAGAACAGCGTCCCGACGGAGCCGCTGACCGCGACCGTGGCGGCCGGCTCGGCGTACCCCTCCGCGACGACGCGCGTGCGGCGGATGCCGCTGTCCAGCGCACTCGCCGCGTCCGTCGCGCTGGCGGTCGCCACCGCCAGCCGCGCGAGGGCGAACCGCTCCCCCGCCCAAACCTGCTCCACGAGCGCCCGCGCGAGGGTGACGGTGTTGGTGGCGTCCACGAGTTCAGCGCCGGCGGCCACCTCGATCCGCGTCCCGCGTTGCGGGGAATACGCGACCGAGGGCACCACGCGGCCGGCCTCCACGGTCGCCGTCGTCGCGTCGGAGCCGATCTGGTCGCCGGAGAGCTCCACTCCGAACGTCCACCGGGAATCGACGGGGATGCGGAGGCGGAGCGGGGCTTCCACGCGGGTCACCCCGTTGGAGTCCTCGCGTCGTGCGGCCGACGAGGTGAGCGTCGGGGCGGTCTCGCGGGTCAGGCCGTCCAGGAGGTCGCGAACGCGCGTGCGCTGCGCGACGGTGAGCGGCTGGCGGCGGGCGCGGAGCAGCCGTTCGCGGCCGAGGGACCAGTCGCCCTGCCAGCGCTCCAGCGCGCCGGACTCCACGAGGAGGTCGGGGTCGTCTGGCGCGAGCACGAGGGCGCGCGACAGCTGGCGGCGAGCCCCTGCGTCTTCCGATGCGAGGAGCGCGAAGGCGTAGGCCTTCTGCACGGCGGCGTCCTCGCCGGACCGCTCCGCCAGCGGGGCGAGAAGCTCGGCGGCACGAGCCGCTCCGCCGTCCCAGGTGATGATCTGTGCGAGCTGCAGCCGCTCCGCGTCGGCCTCCGGGTCCATCGCGACGATGGATTCGAGGACGGGGACCGCCTCCGGCGCGCGGTCAGCCCAGAGGAGGTGGCGCGCCAGCTGCTGGCGGACGGCGAGGTCGGCGGGGTCGTGCTCCGCCAGCCAGCGGAGGTGCGGGATGGCCTCGGTGGGCTGCCCCTCGGCGGTGAGCCGGTCCGCGAGAGCGCGGCGGGCCTCCGCATCCGAGGGGGAGGCCTCGACGCGGCGCTCGAGCGCGTCGAGACCGAGTTCGGAGAGATCCGCCTGCGCAGCGGCGGGCAGGGCAGCCGCGAGGAGCCACGCGGCGAGGACGAAGAATCGGGTCATGGCGAGGGGGGGGGCGCGTCGGCGTACCGAAGCGTGAGCCGCCGCCCCTCCGACCGGACGACGTACTGCGTGAAGAGCGGGCCGTCCCAGACATCGAGAACCGTGCCGCCGCGGACCTCCTCAAGGGTCTCGCCAGGGCGGGCCCAGGTCATGAGCGTCTGGCCCGGCTGACTGAGCCGCACGTCCAGGCGGCGGCCCTCGTCCGTGGCCTCCCCTTCGTAGGCGAGGCTCAGCCGGTCGAACGCCCGCATCCGGACGGTCGCCTCGCGCGCGGGGACGGACTCCAGCCAGGGGTAGCGGAGTTGAACGAAGCGGACCCACTCGCGGAACTCGTCCAGCATCCCCCCCGGCCGCCGCCAGCCGACGGCGGTGGGATCGGGCAGACCGTTCGCGGAGTAGGTCTCGGCACGGTCGGCGTTGGGGTAGACCTCGTCCGGGTGGACGAAGTGCGACCACACGCCGACGGAGTGGAGCAACGTCAGGGTGCGGAGTCGGGCGCCGTCGTTCATGATGAACCCGGCGGTGCCCCGCGGGAGGGCGTACAGTTCCGGCGCCCACGGCTCGGGACCGAACTCGCGGTTCTGCCCCCGCTCCTCCGGCCCGAAGTACAGCCCCGCGATGGTCTCGATCTCAGGGAACGCCTCGCGGAGCGCGCTCACGCCTACGGAGTCGATCCAGTTCATGGGCGGGACGTAGGTGACGGGAAGCGGCGCGAGGCCCTCGGCCTCCCAGCGCTGGCGGGCGGCGCGGAGCGCCTCTACCATCCGTGCGCGGTCGGGCCACAGCTCCAGCGTGAGCGACTGGTGGTTGTACCCGTGGAGCGCGACCTCGGAGCGCCGCGCGTCCTCCGCCATGACCCATGGGGAATAGAGCGTCTTGCTCCACCCGTCCTCGATCTGGCCTTCTGCCCACTCCTCGAACGTGAACGGCGCCTCCGTCTGGCCGTTGTACGAGTAGATGACGGTGCTCGTGTACGTCAGCCCCGCCTCCTCCGCGACAGCCACCATGTCCGGGTACCACGTCTGCGCGTAGAACTCGGCGGGGGTCTGCCCGAGCTCGGTCCAGATCGGGTCCAGTTCGGCGTTTGAGGCCGGCGAGGGAAAATCGTCCAGGTAGACCACGGCCCATCCCGCGAGGGGGCGCACGTGCCGGGGCTGGACGAGCGCCAGCGTTTGCAGGAGGTGCCCGCGAAACGGCTTCGTGCCGAGCAGCGTGGAGTTCCAGAACGCAACGCGCCCTCTGCCGCGCGCGCAGGTCCACGCGGCGGGCCGGTCGTCCCCCCAGGTCATGAGCACGTCGCAATCCGGCGCGGCATCCACGTCGAGCGGCGCCGCCTCCAGGGTGCCGACCGTGAGGTTTTCTCCCCCCGGCATCATCGGGGTCGTCAGCGTGGTCTCGCGAGGCCCCAGCGCGAACGACGGCGGGCCGCTCGTCGCCAGACCGAGCAGAGCCGCCAGCCGCGGGTCCCAGGCGCGGTAGAGCACGCCGAGCCCGCCGCCCTCCTGCACGAACGCGCCCAGCTGGCGGGCGTCGTCGTCGGAGAGGAGGCGGAGGCGCTCGGTCGCGGTGAGGACGGCGCCGAAGGAGTCGAGCGGGGGGAGCGGGCCGTCCCGGCTCAGGTCGTGCTCCGCGAACGGCACCTTCGCGCGGCGCAGCGCCGTCCGGGCGTGCTCCGCGGTCGGAGTCGCGAACGCGTCCTCGCCATCGACGAGGAGGAGCGCCAGCGGGCGGCCCGGCGCGACGGGCTCGTCCCCCACCGCCGCGTTCGCGCCGTCGTCCACGCCCGCCATCACCGCGACGGCGACGAGCAGGACGGCGACGGCCGCGATGGCCACGAGCGCGATTCGAATCATTACCATTCTCCCGATCTGTGGCAAAATCTACCGGCGGATGCGAGCCGCATGATGGGGGGCGCCTCGCGAGGCGAGCAGCGAATCCGGCGGCAGGTCCAGCAGGGTGGGCGCCGGGCGCGAGACGCGGATGACCTCCACGTCGTCGTCCTGGTAGAGCACGCTGACGTGGCGTGCTTGGTCCGGCCTCGCGCGGTACCGGTCCAGCCACGCGCGGAGGCGGGCGTTGTGCTGGCGGCCCGCCGGGCGGAGTTCGTCGCGGACGGCCGTCGGCGCGGTGCCTCGCTCGAGGAAGAAGAAGAGGTCGGGCGTCGGGATAGCCTCGGGGCCGGTGTGGTCGTAGGCGGCGGGGTCGTACGTCGCGAGGAAGTACTCGTAGTCCATGAACCGGCCGCGGTTGCGGACGCGGATGCCTGTCCCAATGTGCGAGATGGCCGTCCACGCGTACGGGAGCGAGACCCGCTCCAGCGCGTGGTACCCCGCCACGAAGCCCGCCGGCTCCACCGGCGCGCGGCGCTGCGGCGCCCCCCACCCGCTCCCGACCGCCACCGCGCCCACGACGAGCGCCACCGTGGCGGGCGCCCACTGCGGGATGGCCACGGTCCGCGGCCGTCCGCTGGCGGCGAGCCTCCGCCAGCCGAGCGCGGCCCAGGCGACCGCCTCGCTCATGAGCAGCCCCACCCCGAGGCCCAGCGCGCAGAGGAGGAGCACGGCCGCGCCGCCGCTCAGTCCTTCCGCGCCCGCGCCCGTGCTCACCCACAGCGCCGTCAGCGCGATGGTCTGTAGGCCGTTGCGGATCAGCGCGCCGGGTCGCGGGAGGTGCGAGAGGAAGCGGTCGCGCGCGGGGGCGAAGGGCGCCAGCACGAGCAGCCCGCCGATGCCCAGCGCGAGGGCCACCGGCACGCCGACCTCCGGACGGGCGACCTCGAAGAAGACGAACGAGCCCTCCTGCGACAGCCGCCGCAGGAGAGTGGAGTAGGCGAACCAGAGCGCCGCCGTCGCCGCCGCCAGCCCGCCCGCGGTCCACGTCCGGCGCGCGAGGTAGCGATCGCGATAGCGGCCGCGATGCCCCTTCTTCTGCACCCGCCGGCGCACCACCACCTGGGCCACGATGCCCAGCACGTGGAGGCTCACGAGGCCCAACAGCAACGCCCCGACGGAGGGATACACGAACCCCGTCGCGGCGAGCCCCGCGATCCCGACCGTCACGCCGCGGCGGCTGCCCGTCCCGAGATACGTCGCGATGTGGGGGAAGACGGGGAGCGCCAGCGCGGCCGCCAGCAGCAGGGGCTCGGCGCCGACCTGCCGGTCCAGCGGCACCGGCAGCCACGGCCCACCCACCGCCACGAACAGCGCGCCGGCGAACGCGCCCGCCGGACGCGCCCAGAAGTAGCGGGCCGTCTGGTAGACGCCGTAGCACACCGCCCCCATCGCGATCGCGCCCACCCCGCGGAGGAGCAGGCTCGGGTCGATCCGTGCGAGTTCGGACAGCGCGAGGACGAGCGCGGGCAGTCCCCACCCCGCCTCGCTGCCGGTCGGGGCCCCGACCTGGAGGCCTTTCAGCGTCTCCAGGCTGGCGTAGTAGCGGAGCGAGAACGGGGCCGGCTCCGCAAAGGCCGGGATCAGCCGGACGATGACGGCGGTCACCGCCACGCCCGCGACCGCCAGCGCCCAGGGACGAAACGGCGCGCGCGCGCGGGTGGGCTCAGAGAGGGCGTCGTCCAGCGAGCGGCGGAAGCGCTCGCCCGCAGGGCCGGGCACGAGGGAGGGCGGCGGCGCGATGCGCTCGATCCACTGGAGCAGCCGCGCGTACTGACGCAGCAGCGTGCGGCGCCAGAGCTTCCGGTACCGCAGCCATGCCCCACCCGCGAGCGCGAGGCCCAGGGAGGCCACCAGCGAGCCCGCGTCGAACAGCCCGGTCACGCCGAGCGCCAGCGCCACGACGAGAGCGGTCGAGAGCCCGAGCACGGCGTCGCCCCACATCCGACCCTCCAGAGACGACTCCCGCTGCGTCCCAGGCAGCGTCAGCCGCGTCAGCACGACGAACGCCACAAACGCCACCCCGCCCGCGCGGACGAGCGCGAGCAGGAGCGTCCAGACGTATGGGAGATCGCCGTCCATCAGTACGCGGCGTAGGCGGCGTAGTCCGCTTCGCGAAGCATCGCGAGGGCCCACCGGGTGGTCACGACGGCGAAGACGGCGGCGCCCACGGCGAGCCCCCAGCCCGCGTGCTCGTACCCGAACGCTCGCGTCACGACCAACCCCACGGCCAGATCGATGATGAGCGCCCACGTCAGCGGGCGAAGCACGTGGCTCGTCCGCCCCTGCGCCAGGAAAATCAGTCCGTTCATCAGCCCGATGCTGAAGCAGAAGTAGCCCACCGCCGCGACCGCAAAGACGTAGCGCGTCGTGCCCGGCGCAAAGATGGGGTGCAGGAGCTCGGGGCCGTGCTCGCTTAGCCAGAGGCCGCCCGCCCAGATGCTCGCCACCGCGAGCACGCCCACGACGACTCATGACCGCGGCCGCTGCGGCGGGGTCTCGGACGGCGCCCAACTCGTGGATCTGGCCCGAGAGCCGACGCACGGCGAACGGAAGCGCCGCGAGCATCATAAAGATGACGCCCAGCGCCCAGTCCATCCCTAGCTCGTAGGCCGTCCGGAACCAGATGGGGTACGGAAGCGGGTCGGCGCCAGCGGCGGACCACGAGACGACGCGGTCTGCGAAGAGGACGGCGAAGTAGAGCACGCCGTAGGCCACGTACGGGAGCGTGGTGTGCACGACGGTGGAGGCGCGGGGGAGCGGCGGAGCGGGGCCGTCGCTGGCCTCGCGGGTGCCCCCCCTCCCGAGGGAGCGGTAGGCCCACCCGAACGCCACGCCGATCGCGACCGCCAGCCCGACGACGTGGGCGGTGTGGATCCCCCACCCGAGCCAGGCGACCGCCCCCCAGACGGGCAGGATCCCGACGCTCGTGGCGACTCCGACGGCCAGCAGCCGCTCCTCGACGTACAGCAGCGCGAGGGCGAGCCAGAGCCACCCCAGCAGGACGTAGTACGCCGTCCCCACCACGGCCAGAACCAGCGGGTAGAACGGAACCAGGAGGTTCACCAGGAACGCCGCGAGGCCCGAGACGAGGACCGTGGCGGCGCCCAGTCCGGCAATCCGAAACGCCATGCGCCGTGCCTGACCGCCCAACTCGTGCCCGAGCAGCCGCGAGGTCTCGTGCGCGAGCGCCTGCACGAACCCGCCCGTCACGATAAAGCTGGCGATGGTGCCCATCGCGATCATCGTCGCGCCGCCCTCGGTGAGGCGGACCGAGGCCCAGAGGGAGTAGCCGAACCAGATGAGCGCGGCCACCTGCCCGGTCACCGGGAGGGCGTACAGGAGGCCGCGCCCGTAGCTGGCCGCGAACCCGCCCACGAGCGCCGCCAGCGGCTCGCGCTCCGTGGTGCCCGCCTCGCTGGCGCCGATGCGCGCGGCCTCGGAGCAGCAGACCGGAAACAGCGCCTTCCCGAGCGCGAAGAGGTCGGCGTAGCCGAACCGCTCCTCCGCGTCCACGTCGCGCCAGCCCTCGCTCTCCAACGCCGCCACGACGGCCCACTCGTCCACGGGCCGCCCGATGCGCGAGGCCACGGCCGCGCCCAGGTCGTGCTCGCGCTCGACGACCTGGGGGGCGATGGGAACAAAGGGGACGGCCGGTACCATGCGGAGCACATGCGCAAACGGTGTGCCTCCTCACCTCCGAAGCATCGGCCTCCACCCCCTCTCCACGCGGGGCTGCATCCGGCCCCTCCTGCCCCGCTGGCGGCGCCCGCCAGCCGACCGTGGGCGCGGGATCAGGCGGACGCTTTTTCCTCCCGTTCGGGGGACGCTTTCCTCTCTCGGCCGGTCACCCCTCGCGAAGCATCCGCGCGAAGGCGTCCGGCAACGGACTGGCTTCCACGGCGCGCGCCGCCCGCTCCACGTCGTAGGCGACCCGGACGAACTCCGCCGCGCAGTAGCCGGGGTCGCTCGTCGGGCGCTCGGCGTCGATGGTGAGGAGGACGTAGCCCGCGCGAGGATCGCCGTCCTTCGGCTTGCCGACGGACCCGGTGTTGACGGCGTGGCGGTAGACGACCCCGCCACCGTCCGTCTCGACCGCCAGCGCCTTGTGGTAGGGCTTGTGAGTGTGGCCGAAGAGCATCACGTCCGCTCCGGCGGTCTCCATCATGCGCACGAAGCTCCGGTCCGGGCGGTCCTCGAAGAGGTACTCGTTGGTCCGCCGTGGGCTGCCGTGGACCATCAGCACCTCGACGGGCGCCGCGTCGGGCTGGCGGGGCGCGCCGAGCGTCAGACGGAGGTGGCGCGGGAGGCCGCGGAGGTAGCGCCGGGTCGCGTCCGTGACCACGCCGTTCGTATACGCGATGGAGGCGTCCCCACGGGCGCGGTCCTCCTCCGTCTGGTAGGCGCAGCCGCAGTCGCCGCTCTCCAGCCCGACGCCTTCGTCGTAGTTGCCCGCAATGGTGGGGATGCCGCGCCGGCGGATGGTGCCGACGACTTCGTTCGGCCACGTCGCGTAGCCCACGAGGTCACCGAGGCAGTAGACGCCGTCCACCTCTCCCCTCTCCAGACGAGCGTCGATGTCGCGGAGGACCGCCTGGAGGGCGGGGAGGTTGGCATGAACGTCCGAGAAAACGGCGAGGGTCGTGGGCATGTCCGGGAGGGTCAGGAAGAAGCGCCAGTCTCGACGTAGAGCGCGGCGAGTCCGAGAAGGCGGTCGAGCCCGATGCGAATCGGGCCCTCGTGGGCCGACAGTCCCGGCGCGGTGAACAGAAGCACCGGCCCCGCGCCCGTGTCGATCTCGCGACGGGAATAGCCCGGCGCATCGCGCGGCGCGACGGCTTCTGCGAGGGGAAGCGCGACGGTCCCGCCGCAGCACCCGTGGCGGGGCGAGTGCCGGAGCGTCAACGCCCCGCCCCGCTGGCGGACGTAGGCCGCGGCCTCGGGCGTGAGATCGACCGGGGTCATCCGGCCGCGCGGGCGTCGAACGCGCCCCGCGTGCGGTTGGCGAAGCGGACGAGCGCCAGCATCAGCGGCACCTCGATCAGCACGCCCACGACCGTCGCCAGCACCGCGCCGCTCGTCACACCGAACAGCACGAGCCATCTCGAAGAAGTTGCTCGCACCGATCAACCCCGCCGGTGCCGCCACGCGGTGCGGGACCCGCCACGCGTACGCCCAGCCATACGCCAGCGCGAAGACGACGAGCGTCTGGATCGTCAGCGGAACGGCGATCAGCGCGATGTCGAACGGGGTGGCGAGGATTTGATCCGCCTGGAAGGAGAACAGCAACACGAGCGTGAGCAGTAGCGCCACGACGGTCACCGAGCCGAACCGGGCCAGGAACACGTCGTCGAACCACGCCGCACCCTTCGCGCGGATCAGCGCCCCGCGCACGATGGCGCCCGCCGCCAGCGGCACGACGATGTACAGCCCGACGGAGACGAGGAGCCCCACGGCACGGCCACGTCCGCCACCCCCAGCAACAACGCCACGATGGGCGCAAACGCGACCAGCATGATGAGGTCGTTGATGGCGACCTGGACGAGCGTGTAGGCGGGATCGCCGTCGGTCAGGTAGCTCCAGACGAACACCATCGCGGTGCACGGCGCGGCGCCGAGCAGGATGGCGCCCGCCACGTACTCCCGCGCGAGGTCTCCCGCGATCCAGGGTGCGAACGCGACCTCCAGGAAGAACCACGCGAAGGCGAACATCGAGAACGGCTTGACGAGCCAGTTGACCACCAGCGTCACCGTCAGGCCGCGCGGCTGGCGGCGCACGCCGAGCACGCTGCGGAAGTCGATCTGGAGCATCATCGGGAAGATCATGGCCCAGATCAGCACCGCGATGGGCAGGTTCACCTGCGCGATCGCCAGGCGCCCGAGCGTCTCCGGGACCACCGGGAACGCCGCGCCAAGCGCCACGCCGGCCGCGATGCAGAGGGCGACCCACAGGCTGAGATACCGCTCGAAGAACCCGAGGTCCTTATTCCGTCCATCAGACGGGGGGGGGTCTGGAAGGCCGGGAGCCGGGTGGAGGTCAACGCGAGCCGCGGGGGTTTCGGCGGCCGTGCGGAGGTCGGTCATGCGTTCGCTGGAGTCAGCAGCACTCCCCCGCGCCGCAATCGGACGAGGACGCAGGAGGGGAATCGAGGAGGGGTCCGAGGAAGTCCACAAATGCGTCCGCCACCTCGCGAAGCGCCTCGGAATCGACGCAGTAGCAGGAGCGCGGCCCGTCCACTTCGCCACGGACGAGCCCCGCTTGCTTCAACACTTTGAGGTGCTGCGAGACAGTCGCCTGCGCGAGGGGAAGCTCGTCCACGACGTCGCCGCAGACGCAGGTCCCGCGCGCCGCGAGGGTCTGGAGGATGGCGAGACGTGCCGGGTGGCTCAGCGCCCTGGCGGCGTCCGCCAGCCGCGCGAGGTCGGAGGGGAAGAGGTCGGCCTTGGACTGCATCTGATCGCTTATCGTCGCTATACGATAGCACAGCTCACCCGCCCCGTCAAGCGCGAGAGCGCCTCCTCGAGATTGCCTCCTGCGAGTTCCCCTCCCCGTGCGTTCGTGCAACGGGCGGAAGAGCTGGAGGGGAACGGCAGTCCCGACCGTACGGCTCTGTTACCTGCGCTGAACCTCCCGGCAGCTGGCGCCAGCTCTCGGCGGGGGCGGGGGTAGTTCCAACTCGTAGGCGGGTGCCCAGTCTCTGTTTCAGAGGCGTAGCGCTACGGAGGGGGGATCAGAACCTGTGGCCGGCCGGCGCGGCAGCAGTAGCGCCGCAGGCCGCGCGGCCGAACGCATTCCCCAAGGCTCCAGACGCAAGAAGGGGCTCCCAAACCTGCGTTTAGGAGCCCCTAGGCGTGCCCGAGACTGGAATCGAACCAGCACGTCCGCAAGGACACACGACCCTGAATCGTGCGCGTCGCACTCAGGAATCGCCTCTCAGGCTCCGCTAGGGGAGATCGCAAGACCGTACGCGTGGACGCAGCAGCAATAGAGCAGCAGCCCGCGCGTCGTCACGTCGTCAGTTAAGGAACGGGGCCCGAACCTACGGCGGCGCGATGACGGCTGTCCGTCGCGACCGTTGCCGGTCCCCGTGCACCGGGCCGGAAAGCCACTCGTCGTCTTCGGCGAGGTCGCCGTCACCGCTCGCTCGATACCATGCATGGCGCCCGTACGGTGAGGCGTACGAGCAGCAGCGGATCCGTACTCCATCTCCCTCGACGGTGCCACGAACATCTACTCGGCCACGGCACAAGGTTGGAAGAACCAAGAGCCCGGCTTTGTAGACCATCCGTTCGGTGTGGGGATGAGGGGACCGAGTTCCTCCACCTCAGGCTCCTCGTCGAGGGACCACACCCGCCAGAGCGTCCAGGCCGAATCGCGCTCGGCGGTTTGGCGCTCGTTCTCCGAGAGCCAGAAGCCGCGACCGGAGGAGCGAGGCCACGTCGTGGTCTTGATCTCGGCGTGGACCTCGGTGCCATCTGCCTCGAACGTGCGGAGGTCGTACCCGGAGTCCGTTCCCGTGATGGATACGAGTTCAACGCGTTTGGCAAGGTCTGGGCGCCCCCCCTCCGTGAGACGCTTCCGCTCACGCTCGTAGCAGAGCCGCTCTCCGCGCAGTCCGGTTCTCTCGCGACGGCGAGCAGCAGCCTCTCGGCGCGCGGCTTCCTCATCCCATTGGCGACCCTTCTTCGGCATAGGTGGAGTCACATCCCCCTCTAGTCGCGGGAGCACCATGTTCCCGATCACCCAGAGGTAGCCCTGAGCATCGAGGCGGGTAAGCGGGCCGTAGTGTGACTCCAGGCGCTCGGTCAGCGCGTCCAATAGCCGGAGGACGGCCTCGTAGCGATGCCATTCCACCCGGCCTCCGAACGGGCCACCGTATCCGTAGTACCGGAGGGCACGCCCGAACGCCGTCGACTTGACGGGTACGTACCGCTGCTCGGGGTCTGCGATGAACGCGAGGTACGCCATGAAGTCCCACGGACATCCAAGGCGTTTCTCGCGGAGGTACTGCGCGAAGGCGTCAAACCGGGGACCGAAGGCAGCGGGCTCCATGGGGCCAGAGAACAGGCGGAGCAGGTTCTCGTCCATGTCCCGCTTCTCAGCAGGCGCTCCGTCGCGTTGGGTGATGTAGAGCGCCCTCCCAGAGTTTCCACCCTCTCCGTACCGCATCTCCAGCAGGTTGCTCGACTGGAGCGTGGACTTGGCCACGTAGCGGGTGATACGGCCGGGTTCAGTCCTGGCGTGTTCCCACTCGCCGAGTCGTAGTTCGCGACGCGCATCCCGAT
>LWDU01032137.1_pt1 | contig 13425 bp, 14 predicted proteins | sample 727161 | NCBI WGS metagenome assembly LWDU01 (sample SAMN04566230, study PRJNA314399) | hydrothermal vent metagenome | isolation source: deep sea hydrothermal plume seawater | place: Mexico: Gulf of California, Guaymas Basin | collected 2004-07-11 | reverse complement strand
ACTTTGTTGCTGGTGCGGTTGAAGGAGGTTCTACATTATTTGAGGTACCATACTTTGGAAGGAAAGTTTACCTGACACAATCATGGCAACTTTATGCAGAAGCTGCAATGCCAGCATTGGAAAGGTTGTACACGATTGCACCCTCTTTCCGAGCAGAAAAATCACGCACTAGGAGACATTTGACAGAATTTTGGCATGCTGAAATGGAAGTTGCTTGGGCGACAAATGATGAAATAATGTCTCATGGAGAAGGTGTTGTTAGAAAGATTGCAAGCGATCTTATAGAGCACCGTTCAGATGAATTAGAGAGTATTGGACGCGACCTTGACCTAGTAGCAAGATATGCTGATAGCCCATATCCAAGAATGAGATATGATGAAGCGGTTGAAACATTACAAGGAATGGGAGTAGATATTGAATGGGGCCAAGACTTAGATTATTCAAAGGAGAAGGTATTGACTCAAGATTTTGAGGTTCCACACTTCCTTACACATTACCCAAAAATTGCAAAACCAGACAAATATGTTCTCTGTCACGACTTGTTAGCCCCTGAAGGATATGGAGAAATTATTGGTGGAGGGGAAAGAACTTGGTCAGAACAAGAATTACTTGCTCGCCTCGATGAAGAAGGTACTGATAAGGCTGCATACCAATTTTACATCGACACTAGGTCATATGGCGGCGTTCCTCATGGAGGTTTCGGACTTGGCGTTGATAGGGTTTGTTCATGGCTAACAGGTGCAGACCATATCAGAGAAGTAATCCCATTCCCAAGAGATTCCAGAAGAGTTTCACCTTGATTCAAATAAGTGGCTCCCCACAATCTGGGCAAGGCATCCCTGGAATAAATGCGCCTAGCATAAATCCACAATGGATGCAGAAAGAAGAAATAAAAGTGTCACCAATGCCGTCCATGACAACCACTACAAAGTGACAAAGTTATCAATTCTTGCTACAATATCCCTCTATTGTATTGCATTTGTTATTAATTCAAGCACAATAGCAAGGTCTTTTTCTTCGACCACAACATCAGCGTGCTGTTTTGGCTTATCATCCCAAGGGTTGAAGCAAATTGCCATTGCTGATTCTTGGAACATTCCAATATCGCCCGCAGAATCTCCAACAGAAGCAGTTTTCTCTTTACTAATTCCTAATCTCCTCTGTAGCATTTTTACTACCGCACCTTTTCCATTCATTTGTACTTGGTACCTACCGAAGTCACCTAACTCATTTTCACCATTTGGTAACTGTTTCCCCACCAACCAACCATTGGTGAAAACATGAAGTTTTGTATCGAATCCCAAACTGAGTCTTTCACAAGTATGGCGGTCGATTCCACCCCAACGTTTTTTCCATTTTTTGTCGCTAGGAAATTGTGCTGCAATATCCCTTGCAGATTGTTGTAAGCCACCACTTACTATTGCAACTGCAAATCCTTTATCAATCAATGTTGCAATTAATTGGTGGTAATTTTTCATCATTGGAACTCCCAATAAGTGGTCGCGCATTTCTGAATCTGTCAACGGGGTTTCAGGAACAATTCTGCTACCCTTTAGAAGTGCAATATCTAATTTTATCCAATCCCATTCATTTAGTAAACCCTGATTATAAAGTTCAAATGATTCGTCATTATTTATTCCTAACTTGTCATAGACATACTGCCAAGTTGAAAGGTGGTCCACTAGGACACGATCCATATCAAGACATACTAAACCTGTGTAATTATTCATTTCATCACCATTCCCATCTCGATGGAATTAATCTTTACTTTTCCAATCATATTGTATAGAGGATTATTGCGACCATCATTGCGAATAATCCAATCATTGTCATTGCAATAACTGATAATGTAACTCCAATTGATGTTGAATTTAGTTCATCAAATGTATCAACAACATTCCCTGACAACTTATACCCTAATACGAATAATACAATTCCAGGTACTCCGAATAAAAATAGTGGATGTTTTGATTCGAGCATCCAGTAGAAGAGTTGTGCAAAGCGACTTGCGGTTGCAAGCGATTCTTGTTGTGGCACATTGACTTGTGAAGTTGAACCAACTACTCTTACTCTCAAATCATCTGGCAAATCCATAGCGGTCCCAAGTGGTCCCAAATTAGCCATTGCCTGCATTCCATCTGGTGTAATTACTAAGTGATTGAATTCAACACTTGATAGAATAATCTCCTCAGGGTTTACTTTTTCGTTACCCGTACCTTTTACGGAAATATGTAAATCCCAATTATCGCGTGCCCGATTTGCAGTCAACGGCAAATCGCGTAGTTTCCACTGAGATGTAATGTGGATGAGCAGAGTTGTTGCAATTTCATCCAAGTTACTTTCTTGCAAAAAACTAACAATTTTTGATGTTTCCATCTCGCCATTATAATTTATTACGGGGCAATCAAATTCAGATGCCAATTCTACTGTTTCATCATTTGAGCCCAAATCAAGGAAAACAACTTCATCGGCAATCGTACGGCAACGAACGATAAGCGAAATAATATCACGCGCAATTCATTGCTCACAATACCTCTGCACATTTCTTCCTCTATCAATTCTCTCTAATATTATTTATCACAATGTTGATTCTATACATTATTTGCTGATACGGTTGAATTGAATTATGGGTTTAGTTATTGAATGAACAGCCCTACGATTATCCATGTTGCAGGGGTGGGGCATCGGTGTGGTGATTCCTGCACGCAATGAATCCAGCCATATTGGAGGTGTTCTTTCTACAATTCCTTCATTTGTTGACCATGTGGTGGTAATTGATGATGGCTCTAACGATGGCACAGGTAATATTGCAATTACTACAGAGTGTTGCGCAGAAATTACTCTGATCAGATTAAATGGTTTGGGAGTCGGTAATGCGATTGACAATGGACACCAAAAGTTGATTGAAATATTTGGAGATTCAAAATTTGTTAGTGCGGTGATGGCAGGCGATGGTCAAATGGATGCAGATGACCTTGAGAGTTTAGTTGATGGCGTTATTTCTGGCAAAGCAGACCACATCAAAGGCGACCGTTCGATTCATCATGAAGGTTTACGCAATATGCCACTTATTCGCAGACTGGCGACAGTGTTACTTTCCTTCTTCACCTCACTGGCTGCTGGTCAAAGAATATCTGACCCTCAATGCGGCTATACAGCAACAAGTGATATTGTTCTACGTAATTGGAATTGGAATAATTCTTGGAGCGGATATGGCTATCCTAATTATTGGATAATTCAGTTAGCGAAATATGGATGGAAAATATCACACCATCCTGTTCGTGCAATCTATAGGGATGAGACTTCGGGAATAAACAATATTTCATTTTTCTTTAAAGTAGGGTTAATGATGGCTGTAGAGCATCACATCCGCAATCTATATTGGCTTTTTTCACGCAAAGTGTCTCCACATACTATCTTCGCTTTTATCTCATATTATATTGGATGGATAGCATTAATTCCAGGGATTTCAACCGATTTGGAACGAACATTAGTAGAGCGCGGGATTCCGATATATCTCATAGTAATTTTCACATGGTCCTGTGCGCACATTTTTGATAGGATGGCTGTGGTCGTTAAACAAGAACTGAGGATTAGTTTTGAGCAAAGTAGTGAAAATAATTATTCAAGAGGTGTAATCAATGCGTCGACATGATAGAAGAAAAAAGCCGAGATTTGCCCATGTGCGCCATATTTTGGTTGGCAATAAGCCAGATGCCAAATTATGCCTAGAGGCAATCCAAGGAGCAAAAAAACCACTAAAAGAGTTTAAAAAAATGGCTAAAAAATATTCTACTTGCTCAAGCGGCTCTAAAAAGGGTGATTTGGGAGAATTTATTGAAGGGCAAATGGTCCAAGATTTTGAAGATGAAGTTTGGTCAATGCAGCCGGAAAGTGTTCCACAACGATTCATTAAGACTCAATTCGGGTTCCATATTATCTGGGTTCACTCTATCACATTGCCTGAAGAGTAATTTCACTAATAACAACCTATGAGCGAACCTATACTACGTAAAATGAATAAGTGGGCGTACCAAGATTTGAACTTGGGTCCAAGCGTCCCAAACGCCCGAGTATAGGCCAAACTAACCCATACGCCCTTGATTCATTGCCACGGCCTTTACCATATGAACTTCACTCAAGAAGGGTCCAGCGGTTTTCATCAATACGAAGCAACATACCCTGTGTTTCTGCCATTGAAATCAAATCTTCCGCACTGATATCGCTATTTTTTGTAGCGATTAATGAAGATAGTGATTGCAGAGTTATTTCGCCGTTTTCATCGGCTGATTGGTGAACCCATTTTGCCATAGTAAAAGCATGTGGATCTGAATTATGAACAAGAGATTCTGTAGATTTCAATTTTTCTCTCAACGAATCTCTTAATTCTGCAGGAGTATTTGCAATTGCAACTTCTATTCTTAGTTCTGCATCTGAACTTACAGTTGATACAATATCGGCATTTTCACCGATAGTGTTGCCGCAGTGGGGGCATTTCTTGTAATTGCCATTGGAACCATGGCAATTTCTGCACGCGCTACAGCGAACGACAATCCATTGCTTTTGTTTCATTACCCTCAATCCCAATCAAGACTTAATGAATTTAGAGTGAAAAGTCTGTATCTCCGGAATTGTTTGACCTTCTTCCACCCGGCCTCATTGCAGGTGCTGCTGGCGCCTTTACCTCAACACGATTAATCGCTGAATCCGATGCTTTACGAGTTAATCCGCCTCTAATAGGACCTGTAGCAGTATTTGCTCCAAGTGATAATGACTCAGGCAATATCAAAGCGGCCATTGCGACACCATGATGGTCGCCTGCCGCAGTAACTTCGTCCACTGCCAAATCAAAGGTAATCACTTCTAAATCCCTACTTGCAAGCCTTCTTTGCAAATTTCTTCTTAGCAATAATGAGGTTTCATCATAATCTAAGTTTGTCGAAATTGTTGCAACTATAGCGCATTCATCTCCTTCCGGTGTTTGACAAGAAGCCCATGCAACTCCAGCGCAAGCACTAGCTCCACTCCATGAAAATGCTGTTGCCAGATGGCATTCAACTAAGGAACCCATAGGCAAGGATTGCGGCGCTACTGCTTCAAATCCTAATGGCAGCATTGCACCTTTGACCTGAATTAAACGTGCATCTCCCAAGCCTAGTTCTACCAGTCCTTGGTCAAATGCATCCTCCTCATTTTCCCCCCATGGAGCGACTGCAGTCATCAACCATCCCGGGCAAGCGGCGGAGGATTGTGAAGGGTTATCTGAGGAGAACATGTTACGGCAGAGGTCCGCATTGTGGAACTACTTTCTAGGCGAATGATGTCATTTGCAATCATTGTTTTTGTAGTTATTATTTTTGTTCAACATATAATTACTACCGGAAATTATAATTTGATATTGCCCGCATCAATATTTTCAGTAGTAATAGTGTTGATATTTTCTACATTACTTCGGGGGTTTTTCGCAAATTCAGAAGACAAGGAAAATCATTCAGCATCGTCAACCGCAGGGTTAATAATTGCAACGAGCAATAATAACAATAGCGACAAACTAAGTTCTATTGATGAAGTTGAAACTACAATACCAGACCCAATTCAATCGGGCTATGATATTCCGTTAATGTGATTCACATTAGACGAATAGTTTCCAGATTCTTTGGAGCGTATGTCCTGCACTTGTAGCGATCACGCAAAGTTCTGCCAAGTTCGTTGCATTTGAAATAATCACCGTGATGGCAAATAATATTTTGTGGCTTAGGGTTTATTTGGTCTACAAATTCTAACAACTGTCTGCGATCTGAGTGGCCAGAAAATCCATCGATTGTCAGCATCTCACAGCCAACCTTTACGATCTCAGTTTGACCATTAATGACCATTGGAACTTCTCCGAAACCTTTCTGCAATCTTCTTCCAAGAGTCCCTTCTGCTTGATAGCCAACGAAACAAAGTGAATTTCTTTCTTCATGTGCCCAGTTCTTGAAGTATTCCATTACCGGGCCTCCGCTCATCATTCCAGATGTTGCTAAGACAATACATGGCGAAGAGTCGTGAATAATACTATCACGCAATTCTCTTCCCTTTACCGGCCTAAACCATTCACTTGTGAATGGGTTCGCACCATCGTCTTGGAGTAAAGATTTCCTTAGACTACTAGTGAGGTAATCGGGGTGGGCTGCGTGAATTGCTGTCGCTTCTTGTATCATTCCATCAAGCCACACCGGCACTGGTTTCACTGCACCAGAACGGAATAATTCATCAATTGCAATCATCACTTCTTGACTTCTACCTACTGCGAATACTGGGCAAATTACTTTTCCACCTCTTCTCAGAGTTCTCGAAATAATATCTTGTAATTCTTGATTCGCCTCTTGGCGGCTTGGTTGATAATCTCCCGATGCACCATATGTTGATTCTAGCACTAAGGTTTCAACGCGTGGAAATCTGGTATTTGCAGCATCGAATAACCATGATTTCTCATATTTTTGGTCACCTGATAAGACAATGTTATGCTTGCCGTCACCGATATGCAGGTGAACTGCTGAAGAGCCTAAGATGTGGCCTGCATTGGAGAAAGTCAACTTGATATCGGGGGTGATTTGTGTAGTTTCGCCCCAATTAACATCCACAACGTGTTTCATACAGGTGCGAATATCTTCCATCTCATAGGGACACCTTTTTCCTTCAGCGCCACTAACTTTCAGATAATCTGTTTGTAATAATAGCATTAAATCACGGGTTGGAGGTGTACAGTAAACTGGACCCTTGTATCCATACTTGAACAATACTGGAAGCATTCCAGCGTGGTCTAGATGCGAATGTGTTAAGACAACCGCATCTAACTTCTCAATCGGCAAGGCTTCGGGTGCGGTGAAGTATGGCATAGGGTCTGTATCACTAGCGATATTTACCCCTACATCTACCATTACTCTTGACTCATTTGTCGTGATATAATGACAGGCCCTTCCCACCTCTCTATATGAGCCAAGGGCTGTCAAACGTGCCCATTGCTGTCCTGGCCTTGTTGGCCGGTAGATATTGAGTCCGAAATCCTTCAACAATTTTCTCCTTTCTTCATGATTTGCTTGCCTATAGGCTCGAATGTCGTGCACTGTCTTTGAATGGATTGGCGGAGTTCTTTCCACTTTAACTAGCCAACCACTTTTATCGCGAATCTCTTTTAGATTTACTCCCTTTCTTCCTATTGCATTTCCAGGCTTATCACACTGAATTATTAATTCACGGAAACATTTGTCAAAGTAAATTTGGTTGATTTCTACATCTTCAGGAATTATCTCTTTGATCACTTTCAAAGTATCTTCTTCTGACATCATTATACTTTCATCTGGCCTCAAGATAATTTTCTTTTTAACGGTCTTTGAGATTCGGCCTAAGAAACCTTCAGAACCTGTGAATCTATCTAACATTTTGGTCACGATAACAATGTCACCGGCTTCTAAGTCAACTGAATAATCCACTGTCTTTGGAATTATCTTGGCTATTTCGTCTTTTATTTGTTTGAATGTTTGGCGCATTTACTCACCTTCTCCCGCTCCGCCCAATAAACTGGCAGTACCCATAATATGGTTGCAACTTGGAGTTGCGGGAATCTAAATGTACTCACTTAAGAAGTTTGGAAATTTCTTGTTGAGATACTTGTTGGTAGCCGTCTTTTGCAGTAATTACTGCCAAATCCATGCCGTTACCGGAGGCTGCATCACGCTGTCCCGATGCATGAAGGGCGCGTGCCGCGAGTTTCAATGCTTCGCTTCGGCTCATGCCTTCAGTATAGTTGTCTTCTAAGACACCGTACATGTATGGAGAACCTGAACCAGTAGCACAGTATGTGTCCGGAATAGAGCCTCCTGCTGAGTCGATTGAATACACATGACTGCCATCTGCATCTACACCTACAATGAGCAATTGAACCCAATGAGGTCGGCCGACTAGAATATTGGCGGTAAGTGTTGCTGCTCCTTTGACAGTCATCTCCTGCTGGCGACGTAATTCAAAAAGAGAAACTTCTGCACAAAGAGTTCGTGAAAGTGATTGAGCGTGACCCACTAAACCTGCAGTCGTCAGGGCGAGGTTATTTCCAATTTTGAACAACTTCTGCACACTCTTGTTTGCAATAAAGTGACCCATTGTAGCTCTGTGGTCGGCTCCAACAACAACTCCTCCATCGAAAGTAATCCCTATTGTGCTTGTGCCAGTCTTTACGACATTCGGTGGTGTGTCCATCATCATCAATCATCCTCGGTGGCGACACCTATTGAACTTTGAGCCGCAATCTATCCCTATCAGTGGACCTTTATCAACCTCACGAGAAGTTTGGATGGGTTAATTCAAACTGCAATCAGCCTTTTCTAAGCGAAAGATGGGGTGGGGTTCTTGAATCGTCGCCGCTCCCATCAATATATGGCGAGGAAGAATCAGGAGGATGAGAATCTCCACCAATTTTCTCTTGATGCATTTACGAATGCCGGAAATAGTTCAAAAGATGATAATCACAACGAAGAATCTAGCGAATCTGATCAAGTTCCTGCGATGCTTGATTTAGAGACTAATGGCCCACAGGTAACTGAACAAAGCACCGATGAGACCGATGTTCCGCCAATTGTTGAATTGAATCCTCTACGTTCTTTTGACATGCCGAGTTCTGAAGATAGTGTTGTCAGAACAACACCGAAAACAAAATTGGTATTTCATGACTTGGAAAAAATGTATCCTCACCCGCCACTGAAAGATGAAACCAATGGATTGGTAATTCATAGAGCAGTTTTGCACGACTTGACTGGAGTTGGACAATTGATGGATTGGTTGAGCGATGATCATGGAGCAATTGTTGAAATGGGTCGTTTGATGAAGAGGGATGTTGAATTTACCACTGCGCTAAAACAACTAAATCAATTTGTTGAAGGAGACTTAGGTGGCCAAATAATCCAAATCACAGACTCAAGATTGATGTTTCTCCCACCTGGTTGTCGCGGAGTAAAAGGCGTAGATACAGAAGCATTTGCGGCCGACGCTGATGATTTGGGCCAGAGGCGTTTGTGATGCAAGAACAAAGCGTCAATATCCCTTGCCCCATATGTTCTATAGAGGGTGAAGTGAAAATGATTGCTCATATTGATGAGATTCCATATTTCGGCGAACATACACAAGTTACCGTTCTTTGCAATTCTTGTGGTTGGAGGCAAACCGACTTTATTCCCGCTGAGGGGAAAAAATCTGGTGCATGGAAACTCATTATTGACAACCCAGAAAAATTATTGGCCAGAGTTGTTCGTTCCTCCTCATGTACTGTAAAGATAGAAGAATTGGATTTGGTTGTCAATCCAGGTGGCAATTCAACAGGCTATGTATCAAATGTTGAAGGTGTGATGAATCGCTTTGTCGATGTCATAAATATGGTCTTACGTGATGTCCAAAATGAAGCATTACAGCATGCTGCGGAGGGAATTGATGAAGGGATTGAAGAAACTATGCAAGCTATTGACAAATTGGAAACAATGCTGAACACAATAGAATCACTGAAGAAAGATGATTCGGAACCTATCACTTTAGAATTACTTGATCCCAATGGTCATTCTATGATTATCCACGAAGATTCGGTGGAGAGGGAATTGAGTGATACTGAATTGGTAGAACTTCCAGTGGGGCCAGACCCCCCTGTATTATCTACCGATGAGTAGTTCATCGCGCATCAGGTGCGAGAAAATCTTTGACCAAATGCGCTGTTTGGTCCCTCATTTCATGAAGATTTCCGAGCCATGCTAATGCTCTATCAATACACAATTGTTTCATTTCTCCAGCCAATAATTTTCCACAGCGATAATCAGAATTAATTTCTGCCAAATATGAATCATCATCTTCAAAGAAATACATCATATATTGGTAAGCGACATCGATGTCGGGGTTTCCACCAAGTCTTCTATGCTCTTCTACTGTAGATTGTCCACCGGAAAATGCCCGCTTTATTTTTTTCTCAACAGAGGGTAATTCATCTCTCAAAAACAAAGTTGTTTTCGGCTGACTGCTACTCATTTTATCGCCTGTCAATCCTACGGCAAAGTGATGGTAAGTTGAAGACGGTGCTAGTAATCCCATTCCACCCAACTTGCGTTCATATTGTAGTAAAGCCATGCGAATTTTCCCCTTGTCCTTTTGAGTCGCACCTGGGACATGCACTGTCCCTTGTTTCGGACTTGACATAATATCTGAAAATCCAAGGTTTTGAAGACATCCGACAATGCCATCGAATATTTCCTTTAATCTCTCTTTGTCCATCCGGCCATTTGGCAACTGACCGAGTATTGCAGCATTTTCTTCTTGAACAGATAGCCCGATTAAAATTCCCATTTTTGCATCTTTGACATTAAACCAATTCGTTTTTGCAGCCAGACCTCTTGTTAAACGTAGGTGAGGGTCTTGGTCAACTCCAACTGGAACAACAATAGGGCGCAATCCGCCATATTCTTCAGTTTGTGGGTGCAGAATATCTCCAACTTGAACCAAAGGTGCTTGAACGTGTGCGAGATTAGTTTCACCATTGAATCCATAAATTGACTCAAACTCATTTAGATTGGTTCTCTTACCTAATTGGAAACCCATCCTTTGAACGATTGGCCGGGTCGATTGAAAGTAAACATTTGTTTTTTCAGGGTCGAGTCCTAAGGCAGCATAATTGGCAATATATTCTGACAATGCGGTCTCTCGGCCTTTTGCCAGTGAAACTCCGCGGGTTGCTTGGCTTTCTAAATCTGCAACAGCAATCGTGACATCTCCTCCATTTTGCTGGAACCATTTTACCTGATCTATAACCATCGAGTGGCCCATATGCATCTGGCCGCTCGGCATCAAACCAGTTAATACTCCAAACGGGTCTCCTGTTTTTTGAGCATCCAATACCATGTCTAAATCTCGATGAGCGAATACAATTCCTCTCCGATGTAAGCGTGAAGGAGAGGGCATCTGAATTGCATCCATAGATGACAAACCAAATTGTTCAATTATCCGGCTATAATCAGTAGATTGTGCACTACCCCATGGGTCGATAACTAAATCTTCGCCACCCATATTCATTGCCTCAATTCGTTGGCGACTTCAATTAGGCATCAAGGCTTCGCATTGAGAGAGGCAAAAATTAGCCTTTTTTAGGCCTCTCTTTTTCAGCCAACGGTCCCATTCCATCTCGTTTTAGCAAATACAGCATCCCTAATATCGTTGAAGAGGTGGTGATAATAACTGCAATTGGCAACCAGATAGAATAACCATCGGATAGTCTTGGTTCCAATAGCCAAGTGAATTTTATCGAACTATAGTCGGTAAATCCTTTTGACCACAAGAACAAATCCGATGTGTGATGAGATGCAATTGTCACAGCAGCAGTATGATTATTCCAAAATTGTGAACGTCCAATAATGTCATAGTCATTTGTCTGTTGTGAAAGATGAATCTCCACCTTATGGCCATTGAGTACTGAAAGATGAAGATATTCTCCGCTTACCTGAAACCAACCTTCGGCACTATTCTTAGCATCTGCAATATTGGGCAAAGTATTGTTACCTAATTCTAAATCAATAACAATAATTTCACTAACATCAATTCCCTCTGTATCAATCTTCCAAGTGATGGGTACATTCCAAGCCTCAGGTGCAACTGAGTTACAGGATTCTGCCTGCAGTGACTCAAAATATAGAATTGTTTCATTTTCTTGCTGGACCAATTCATCTGTAAATTCATAGCATCTATCCACTGTCCAATACGACCAACTCTCTCCCCAAGTAGTCAGCCATGCATCAGCATCATTATTGAGGTAATTTGCGATGTCACGATCGTACCTAATGCTAGCATCATCCACTCTACCAACCCAATATAAGTTGACTAGACCGCCTTCCTCAACTGCCTGTTTAACAGTGTCAACTGAACCAATTACCTGCTCTAAACTTCCACCTCTACGGCCGAGGTTATACCAATCCCATATATCCAAAGGAACGTCTTGTGAATCATGCCAAGCACTTTCTTCTAACCCATTGAGGTCTCCATGTACAACTAGTCCTTGTTTGGCAATTATCTCATGCTGAGCCATCGTCAAACTGGAAGGAGCGTATGTTGAAATTACATTGCCACCCCACTTGCTGGCATCAATTTTAGTTTCAATATATTCTTTGCATTCTATTGACATAGCACCAGGGTCCAAATTCCATGATAAATGTAGCATTTGATAGCAACCAAATTCATCGCCCCCTTCTAACCTATCAGTAGCGAGGGAAGTGGTCAGCCAACCATCACTTTCCCATTCCAATTCAGCCAGTGCTGTTGGACTCCATGTTACACTGAGAATCGTAGCAAGAACAAGAATTGTTAGGAGCCTCGAGCCTTTTGTCATGAGATTCCCCCGCATAGGGCTTATGCCATCCCCTCTTCAAAATTTGCACTCACCAATATGCTCATGTCTAGTAAATGAGGTTACTATGCATGAAATATAGGCAACACTCAAAGGCAAAAAGCAAGAGGCAACTCTATGCAACCAGACACCCATCTAATTCATGCATGGGAAAGTTTACGTCGGCATTGGATTATCAATCCAACAGGAAATGGAATTCCTGCAACACCAATATACAGTTTATTGAGATTGATTATTCCACCATTGGTTCGCCCCTTGCTTAGATTAAGTATTCGTGGTTCTCACAATATTCCTCGCAAGGGAGCAACAATCCTTGCAGCAAATCATCTTTCACATATCGACCCAATAATGGTTATCGCTAGTTCAAGAAGAACAACACATTATCTCGCAAAAGATGGGCACTTTGAGAATCCTGTATTGCGTACAGTTATGCAATCAACAGGGCAAATAGAAACTCAACGTGAAGCTGGAGCTAGCGATGCATTGGCTAGCGCTGCTGATATATTGGTCGCCAATAGGGCTTTAGGTATATTTCCAGAAGGAACCCGCTCAAAACGTACTGCTTCGCCATTCCTACTACCTGGTAAAACCGGTGTTGCCAGACTGGCTGCATCCTATCCTAATTCCGTTGTCATCCCCATCGCATTAATGGGAACTCGTCAGTGTATGCAACCACAGCATCATAAATTTCCACGCCTGTGGAAGAAATTGAATTTTCATGCTGGAGAGGGCATTACTTGGCTACAGTGGTTAGCAGATCCGGCTGGTGGCGATATGAGTTCTGATTCACTCTCTGCTATCGCACAAGGAGAAGACCACGAGATTAGAGCAGCATTAGCCAAGTTATATCGGAAATTTACTGACCAGTTAATGGGCTCGATTGCTGCACTTGGTGCACCATAATCCGGGCTTGAATCTTCTCAACATTTAGTGTAAAAAGTTGTGCACGGCTCAATACTTGATAAATCCTAGAGTCATTGATATTTCGTGAGAGAAGTTGATACTGCTATCGGCACCCT